>MDSW01069443.1_pt1 | contig 49277 bp, 50 predicted proteins | sample 811171 | NCBI WGS metagenome assembly MDSW01 (sample SAMN05326641, study PRJNA326480) | marine metagenome | isolation source: seawater | place: Atlantic Ocean: North West | collected 2012
ATATTGTAGAATTATAAACCTATGAATAAATTTTTAAAAGAATTTAAAGATAGAGGATATTTTTATCAATGTACTAATGAGAATGATTTATCGACTCTATTAAATAAAAATAAAATCAAAGGCTATATTGGATTTGATTGCACTGCAGAAAGCCTTCATGTTGGAAGTTTGTTACAAATAATGTGTTTAAGGTTAATGCAAAAACATGGTCATAAACCAATAGTATTAATTGGTGGAGGAACTACAAGAATTGGTGATCCATCTGGAAAAGATAAAACTAGAAAAATATTGAGTGATACAGAGATAGAAAAAAATATAAAAAATATAGAAAAAATTTTACAAAAATTTTTAGATAGCAAAAATCCAAGCACAAAACCTATGTTTTTAAATAATTATTCCTGGCTAAAAAACTTAAATTATATTTCTTTTTTAAGGGATATCGGCAAACATTTTACAATTAATAGAATGCTTACTTTTGATAGTGTTAAAACTAGACTGGATCGAGAACAATCTTTAAGTTACATGGAATTTAATTATATGATCTTACAAGCGTTTGACTTTCTACAATTAAATAGAAATGAAAATTGTGTTTTACAAATTGGAGGATCGGATCAATGGGGGAATATTGTAAATGGTACTGAATTAATTAAGAGATATTTAAATAAACAAACTTATGGTTTAACTACTCCTTTAATCACATTAGCATCTGGCGCCAAAATGGGTAAAACTGAAAATGGAGCAGTTTGGCTAGATAAGAAGTTATTAGATCCTTATGATTATTGGCAATTTTGGAGAAATGTTGACGATAGAGATGTTATAAAATTTTTAAAAATGTTTACTGATTTGTCTTTAGATGAAATTAATGAAATAAAAAATGAAAATATTAATGAACTTAAAATAAAACTTGCAAATGAAACTACCTCTTTGCTTCACGGAAAAGATGCTTCGTTTGAAGCTGAACAAACCGCTAAAGAAACATTTGAAGGAAACTTGATTGGCAAAAACCTACCTTCAATAAAAATTTCTAATAAAGATTTAAATAAGGGTCTTAACATTATTGATCTTATAATGCTTTCAAAATTAGTAGGATCTAAAAGTGAAATAAGAAGGTTAATAAATGGAAAAGCGATAAAATTAAATAATAAAATTGTAGTAGATGATAAATTTTATATTAAAGATGAAATTTTTAATAATAATGAATTCATAAAACTATCTATTGGTAAAAAAAAACATATAAAAGTAGAATTAATTTAATTACCCTTAATTTTTTCTAATGTCCTTGTTATAAATCTAGGTGTTAAAGTTTTAATAGGATTTACAGTAGTCTTTAATTCTTTGGGTGGACCTTTAATTTTAAAACTTACACCAAAAACACCCTCTCCAACTTTTTTGCCTACGAGAATATCCCCTAAAATTGGTATTGAAGAAATGGATCTATTAATTGTAGTTGCTGGTACTAATGTTCCTCTTAAACTAACTAGTTCATTGTCAACTATGTAGCCGTTCATTAATACTGATATTGCTGGACCAATTGCATATATTTCTTCAATGTTCATTACATTTTTTTCTTTAGAGAATTTCATTTCAAAATCTGTAAATCTTATTCCCTCTCCAGTCATTATGTCGGCTATACCTTGTAATGATGCAAGAGTTAGTAGTCTAGCTAATACCGGCATTTCTTTAACTTTAAAGTTATCAATTACCAAAATAGATTTGGAAATTTCTTTTTTTTTTATAGATTTAAAATTTAAGAAGCCTTCTTCAAAACCCTTTATAAATTTATATCTTTTTATAATTGGTCGTGGATAATCACTTGTAATAATTGTTACTTTTTCGTCGTTCCTAAGAAATATATTGATGAATAATTCTTTATTATTAGGAAAAATAGAAGAAATGCTTAAATTCTCTATTTCATTTTTATTGTATTTTATTTGACCATTCTTAATTTTTACATAGTTTTTTGGATCAATGAAGAACTTTTCAATATCAATATATATTTTACTATTCAAATTATAGATTAAATTTTTAGAATCATTACCCTCGAGAATTTTATCTAAAATTTTAGATCCATCAAAGGATTTTCCATAGATTTTATAATCTTTATTCTTTTTTATTAAATTAATATCGATTACATTTTTTGATAGATTTACATATTTAAAATTTAAAATTCTTAAACCCTTAATTTTTTTGTTTATTAATTCTAAATCCTTAATATTAAATTTATTTTCCTTATGAATAAACGCAATATCTTTAAAAATAATATTATTTAAATCTTTAAATGAAAAATTAATATTAAGTTCTGATTTTTCATTTTTTGGCTTAATAAAGTTCAAAATATTTATTATTACTTCATTTTTTTTTAAATCGAGTTTTAATTTAATGTTATTTATTTGCTTTTGATTATTATAAGAATATGTTATGTAATCTTCTTTATTGTCAAAGAATATATTTCCCTCTCCATTAATATTTAAATAATTTTTTTCTAGTTTTTTATTTGGGTCACCTTTAAAAGAAATTTGAATATTATGATTGATAAGATTAATTTTTTTATCGATATTAAATAATTCTTTGATTTGGGTATTATTAACTTCATAATCTAGCTTGTTCAAATTTATATTATTATTAATTGAAATATTAGAAAATTTGAATTTATTATTTATATCAAAAGAAAAATTACCTTTAGAATTAATAACGAACTTTTGTTTTATTAAAAATTTAAATATATTAGGATATAATTTGTTTAAAACATCTGGTTCAATATTTATATTTTCACCTACAAAATCTCCACTAATATTATAAGTATCATTTTCAACATTTAATACATTTATTTGATCTGATTTTATTTTGTTATCACCATATTTAATATTAAATTTTTGAAAGATAAATTTATTTTTTTCAATTTTAAATAATAGATTAGCTATTAAACTATTTTTACTAAACGAGTTAATATCTAGATCGATTATCTCACCGCTTATTAGAAAATCATCATTTATTTTTCCATCTTCATTAAAGTTAATCTTAGCAATAAATTTTACTTTCCCATTATTTACAATTTTATTTAGTAACACTGTATGTAAATTTTGGTGATGTGATTTAATTATATTGGTTATTTTTTTTATTTCGTTTTGTTTGCTTTCTATAACTATTTTTTTGATAAGAAAGTTTCTCGATATAAAATTATTTAAAGATACTGTTGCTTTGGCGCTACTAAGTTTAATTTCATCATTAAAATATTTTATATTTGTATTTGATGTTGATAGATTAAATTCGAAATTAGCTAAATCAAACTTAAAAAAGACATCATTTAATTTAATTTTTAGGTTCTCATTTTTTTCAATTTTTTCTGTTATTAAATTATTAAACTTATCCGTTTTAATACCAAAAAAAGAAAGATAAGATATAAAAATACATATAATAAAAAAAATTATAATTGAAAATTTAATAAATTTATTTTTCATTAATTTTAAATAGTGAATTCTCTAGAAAAATATCTAAATCTCCATCTAATACTTTTTCTGGATTCGTGGTCTCTAAATTTGTCCTGTTATCTTTTACCATTTGATAAGGATGAAGAACATAAGATCTAATTTGATGGCCCCATCCAATTTCAGACTTACTATTTTGAATATCAATATTTTGCTTCTCTTTTTTTTGAAGTTCAAACTCATATAATCTAGCTTTTAACATGTTTATGCAAGTCTCTTTATTTTTATGTTGAGACCTTTCACTTTGACATTGAACTACAATCTTTGATGGTAGATGAGTGATTCTAACAGCACTATCTGTTGTATTGACATGTTGACCTCCTGCTCCACTTGACCTAAAAGTATCAATTCTCAAATCTTTTTCTATGATCTCGATCTCAATATTCTCATCAACCACAGGATATACCCACACACTTGCAAAGCTAGTATGTCTTCTTGCGCCCGAATCAAATGGAGAAATTCTTACGAGTCTATGAATTCCAGACTCATTTTTTAAAAAACCATATACAAATTCACCTTGAATTTTAATTGTGGAAGATTTTATTCCTGCCTCATCACCTTTATGTTCATTTATTAATTGAACTTTAAAGGTTTTGTTATTCGCCCATTTTAAATACATTCTTCTGAGCATCTCAGCCCAATCTTGACTTTCTGTTCCTCCTGCTCCTGCATGGATTTCAACATAGGCATCTAAACTATCACTTTCTTTTGATAAGAAGCATTTTATTTGATTTGTTTTAATAAGTTTTTGGATTTTTTCTAAATTTTCATTAATTTCTTTTAATATTTCCTGATTATTTTCTTCAAGAGCTAATTTATAAAATTCTGAAATCTCTCTTAAATCCTTTTCTGCTATCTCGTAATTTTCTATAAGATCATTAAGAAACTTACGCACTTTGATTTTTTTTTCAGCTTCTTTTTTATTTTTCCAAAAGTTGGGCTTTTCAATATCTATGTTAATATTTATTAGATCTTTATAAATATTTTTTTTGTCAAAGATACTCCTTAATTCTTTGATTGATATGCTTTAGTATCTCTATATTTTTATATAAATCTTCTTGCATTTTTTAGTAAAAATTAAATATATTTTTATTAATTATCTTATAATTTAAATTGTTATTTTCATCAAAAGAGTTTTTTAATTTATTGCTTTTAAATACCTCTATAATTGTATCAGTTGTTCCATAATTCGCTTTTTGACCTGTCTTTGCGTCCACCACCATCATTTTTATGTTTTTTGATACTTTAAATGGTCTTGCATTTTCTTTATTAACAGCATTTTGCACAAATTCCTTAAATACAGGCATAGCAGTTTTAGCTCCAGTTTCGTACTTACCCAGTGTTTTAGGCTCATCATACCCAATGTAAACACCTATAACTAAATTTGATGTATAACCAATGAACCAAGTATCAGTATTTTTATTAGTAGTGCCTGTTTTTCCAGCTATGTCTAAATTTAAATTCTTAAGTTTTCTCCCTGTACCTCTTTGAATAACTCCCTCCAGCATAGAAGTAACTTGATAGGCAGTTTCTTCAGAAAATACTCTTGAAAAATTATCTTGAATACTAGGTAACGTTTTTGTTGAGTATGATATTGTATCACAATTTTTACAATACCTTTTTTCAGAGTTAAAGATCGTATTACCTTCACTATCTTGGATACGGTCAATTAAGATTGGACTAATAAGTTTTCCACCATTAACAAATGAACTATATGCAGAAGTCAACCTTAGTAAGGTAGTTTCTGCAGAACCTAAAGATATTGACATTAATTCCTTTGGATCATCGTAAATTCTGAGTTGTTTTGAAATGTTTACTATTTTTTCCAATCCAAGGTCTTGAGCAATTCTGACTGTCATTAGATTTCTAGATTTTTCTAAACCTGTCCTTAATGTTGATAATCCATAAAATTTTTTACCATAATTTTCTGGTTTCCACATTTTTAGATCATCTCCTTGATCTAAAACAATTGGTGCATCTAAAACTAAAGAATTAGGACTAAAATCGTTCTCTAAAGCTAGTGCGTATATAAATGGTTTGAACGCAGATCCTGGTTGTCTTAGTGCTTGAGTAGCTCTATTAAACTCACTTTTTTTAAAACTAAACCCTCCAGACATAGCTTTTAATCTTCCTGTGAAAGGATCTAAAACTACTATTGCTCCGTTAACATTCGGCAATTGTTTGAGAGAGAAATTTTTATTAGATAGTTTTTGTACATAAACAACATCACCAATTTTAAGTATTTCATCAAATTCTTTTTTAGTCCAACTTGCATTTGTATATTTTATTTTTCCTACATCACCATTTTCAGTCTCTATATCTACTGAAAACTTATTTATTTTTTTTATTATTGCAAGATCCCAACCAATTGAATTTTCTAATTTAAATTTCTTTATTGAGCTCTTCCAATTTTGTGACAATGGAATATTGGTTAAAGATCCACGCCAACCTTTTCTTTTATCGTATGATATCAATCCATTTCTTAACGAATTAGTCGCAATTTTTTGTAAGCTTAAATCTAAAGGTGTTTTGATATTAAAACCCTGTTTATAAACTTTATCAAAACCATAATTTTCTACAATAGATTTACGAACATCTTCTACGTAATATCTAGAATCTTCTAAATAAATTCTTTTTCTTTTATTTAAAGTAATATCAGAATTTAAAAATTTAGTAAGTTCATCTTTAGTAATATAGGAATTATCGAACAAATTATTTAAAACCAAATTTCTTCTATATTTTGCTAAATCTTTATTTTTATATGGATTATATTTACTCGGTGCTTTAGGTAAGGCTGCTAGTAATGCAGCCTCACTATAATTTAAGTCACTGATAGGTTTGTCAAAAAATTTTAGACTTGCAGAAGCAACGCCGTAGCTACCCTCTCCTAAGTAAATTTGATTCAAATAAAGTTCTAAAATTCTTTGTTTAGAAAGAGCTCTTTCAATTCTAAATGCTAGTATTGCCTCTTTAATTTTTCTATCTAGACTTACCTCATTTGATAACAAAAAGTTTTTGGCTACTTGTTGGGTTATTGTAGAAGCACCTTCAAGTCTTTTAGAGTAAATTATATTAAATATATTATTGTAAATTGCTCTTAATACACCCTTTGCATCAACTCCAGAGTGGGAAAAAAAATTTTTATCTTCAGCAGATAAAAAAGAGTTAACTACTTTTTCTGGTATAGAATTGAATGGAATAAAAATTCTCTTTTCCGAAGAAAAATCTATAACCAACTCACCATTTCCTGAATATAACTTGCTAGAAACAGGAGGCTTATAGTTTTTAAGAAATTTATAATCTGGCAATTTATTTGAATAATTCCATAAAATGGTAATTAATGATAAAATTGTTGTCAAAAACAAGAAAATCGAAACAATTATGAATTTTTTTATAAACCTGTTCATTTTAGTTTAATTTAATACTACAATTTGTTAATGTTATGGCACAGAATTTAGAAAAAAAATGAAACAAATAAATCACAAATTATGGGAAAGAATTTATATATTGATGCATCGCATCCAAATGAAACTAGAGTTGTACTTAAATCAGATAGTAATATTGAGGATTACGAATACGAGAGTATAAATAATACTTTAATTAAAAATAATATTTATTTGGGTAAAGTCAGTAGAATAGAACCCTCTCTACAAGCAGCATTTGTAGACTTTGGAAGAGAGAGACATGGTTTCTTGTCATTCAATGATATACAGAGTGACTACTATCAGCTACCTAAAGATGATCTAGAAAAAATTAAAAAAGAAGAAGAACTTGCAAGAGAAGAATTATCTAAAGAAAGTGAAATAAAAGAAGCAAACTATTCAGAGACAAAAGACGAAAATAGTTCAGTTAATGTTGATGATAAAAATATTGATAACCAGAATTCAATAGAGCTAAAAGAAAAAAGATTTCCATCAAAAAGATATAAAATTCAAGAAGTAATTAAGCCAAATCAAGTTATACTTGTTCAAGTTTTAAAAGATGAAAGAGGTATGAAGGGTGCTGCTTTAAGCACATTTATCTCAATAGCTGGAAAATATTTAGTATTAATGCCAAATACTCCAAAAGGAGGAGGGATATCAAGAAAAATATTTAATACTAGTGATAGAAAAAAAATTAGACTTATTCTAAACGAAATAACAATACCAAGAGAGATGGGTGTTATTGTAAGAACAGCAGGATCAAATAAGACAAAAAACGAAATTAATAATGATTTAAAAAATTTAATACAAGTCTGGGAAAAAATTAAAGAAAATGCACTTGACTCTATAGCCCCAGCATTAATACATCAAGAGAGTGATATAATTAAAAGAAGTTTGAGAGACATGTTTGATGACGAAACTCAAAATATTATTGTTGAAGGTAATGAGGGTTATCAAAAGACCAAAAATTATGTTAAATCCATGCTTCCAAAACATCTAAAAAAAGTAAAAAAATATAGGGAAAAAATACCTCTTTTTTTTAAAGAAAAAATAGAAACTAAGTTATATGAAATATTCAAAGCAGAAGTTAAACTTTCATCTGGTGGTTATTTAGTCATTAATCCGACAGAAGCGTTAGTTTCGATCGACGTAAATTCTGGAAGATCAATTAAACAAAAGAATGTGGAAAATACTGCCCTTGATACGAACCTAGAGGCAGCTGAGGAAATTTCAAGACAAATAAAAATCAGAGATTTATCTGGGTTAATAATTATAGATTTTATAGATATGCTTAGTTTTAATAACAAAAAATTAGTTGAAAGAAGGTTAAAAGAGAGATGTAGGAAAGATAGGGCTAGAATTCAGATTGGTAGAATTAGTAATTTTGGTTTACTTGAAATGTCTAGGCAAAGACTAAGGGAAAGTAGTGTAAAATGGCAAATAAATTTAACAAAGGAATCATTTTCTTTAAAAATATTGAAATTATTAGAATTAAAAACAATAGAAAACAAATCAAAAAAAATAAGCTTAGTAGTTAATGAAAGTGTAAAAAATTACATGGATAATAATTTTGTAGATAATTTGAATTATTTTAAAAAGAAAAATAAAGTTGATCTTTTATTAGAGATCAATGCTAATTATGAAATCTCTGAATACTCGATTGAATTTAAGTTAAAATCAGGAAAATTAATCGAAAAGATTGAAAATATATCTGAGCTGAAAAAAAATGTAATGAAAGATACCAAGGATGAAAAAAAAATAATTAAATTTAAAAAGAAAACTTTCCATAGAAGAAAGTTTTATAAAAAAAAAATTAAATAATTCCTGACTTTGGTGATGATGCGCTCCCTAAAATTTTTTTTGTAATTCTTCCGGCTAAGTAAGATTTTCTTCCTGATATAACTGCATATTTCATAGCTTCAGCCATTAGTAATGGTTTCTTTGCTTGTGCAATTGCAGTATTAATTAATACCCCATCACAACCTAGCTGCATTGCCAAAGATGCATCTGAAGCATCTCCTATCCCTGCATCAATAATTAAAGGTATTTTAGTTTGTTTTCTAATTATTTTTATATTCACTTTATTTAATATACCCAAACCTGAACCAATTGGGGATGCCAAGGGCATAATTGCGGAAGCTCCAGAATTAACAAGTCTTTTTGCCATCAAAGGGTCATCGCTACAATATACCATGACTTTGAAACCCTCTTTTGCCAAAATTTCGGTTGATCTTAAAGTTTCAATCATGTCAGGAAATAAAGTTTTTTTATCACCTAAAACTTCCAATTTAACTAATTTCCAACCACCTATTTCTCGAGCAAGTCTTAAAGTTCTTAAAGCTTCTTCATTATTAAAGCAACCTGCTGTGTTAGGTAAATATGTAATTTTCTTTGGGTCTAAATAATCCATTAACAAAGGTTTACTTTTATCTGTAATATTGACTCTTCTAACTGCTACTGTCACTATATCTGCTCCGGATATTTTTATAGCTTTTGCGCATTCTTTAAAGTTTTTATATTTCCCAGTTCCAACAATTAATCTGGATCTAAATATTTTATTTGCTATTTTTAGAAAGTCTTGTTTCAAAATTATCCACCACCAATAAAATGAACTATTTCAATTTTATCATTATTTTTTAAAAAAATCTTATTAATCTTAGATTTATTCAAAATTTTTTTATTTAATTCAATAGCAACCATATTTAATGGTATATTCTTTTTTTTAAGTAGTGATTTGACAGTACATTTGTCATTTAAATAAATGTAATTACCATTAGCTTTTATTTTTATTTTATTTTTTTTTATCATATTATATAAGTCATCCGTGAATAAAAAAATTATAATTATAAATGGACCTAATCTTAATCTATTAGGGGAAAGAGAACAATCACAATATGGAGATGTGACTCTAAAAGAAATAGAAGATAATTGTAGAAAAATATCAAAAAATTTAAAAATCGATTTAAGTTTCTTTCAATCAAATATTGAAGGGGAAATAGTAAATAAAATTCAAGATGCTAGAAACTCCTTTGATGGTTTAATAATTAATGCTGCTGGATTTACTCATACCTCTGTTTCAATTCGAGATTCTTTAAATATTTTAAAAATACCAAAAATTGAATTACATATTTCAAATATATATAATAGAGAAGAATTTAGGAAAAAGTCACTGATTAGTGATGTAGTTACTGGTGGAATTTTCGGTTTAGGCTCTCAGTGTTATATTTTAGCCATAAATGCGATGCATGATTTAATTATAAATGGAAATTGATAAAAAGATAATTTTAAAACTTTTAAAAACTTTAGAGGAGTTGAAAAATTCAATTAAGGATATTCCTACTGATGCAAGTTTTGAAGATGAAAAAAGCTTAACAGCAGAAGATCAGATTACTGGCACTGCTATTACTAGTCCATTAGTTGGTACTGCATATTTGGCGCCCGAACCAGGTGCTAAGAAATTTTGTGAAGTTGGAAAAAAGTTAAAGAAGGGAGATACCATAATGATCGTTGAAGCGATGAAGACAATGAATCATGTCCCATCTACTTCAGATGGTATTGTAAAAAAAATTTGTGTAGAAGATGGTGAGCCTGTAGAATTTGGTCAAAAATTAGTTATCCTTGAATAATGTTTAAAAAAATTTTAATAGCAAATAGAGGTGAAATTGCAGTAAGAGTAATTAGAGCATGTAAAGAATGGGGTATTTCAACTGTAGCAGTCCACTCAGATGTGGATAAAGAGAGCATGCACGTTAAACTGGCAGATGAAAGCGTATGTATTGGTTCTCATAAACCTATAAACAGTTACCTTAACATCCCGTCGATATTATCTGCTGTTGAATTGACAAACTCAGATGCTGTTCATCCTGGATATGGTTTTTTATCAGAAAATTTTGAATTTGCTAGAATACTAGAGGAAAATAAAATTAAATTTATTGGACCTTCATCACAATTAATTAAAATGATGGGGGATAAAATTCAAGCAAAAAAAATTGCTAAAGAGTATGGATTACCTGTTATAGAAGGTTCAGATGGGGGAATATCAGACATTCATGAAGCTAAAAAAATATGTAACAAAATTGGATTTCCAATACTCATCAAAGCCTCTGGTGGTGGTGGTGGAAAAGGAATTAAAATAGTTAATGAGGAAAGTGAATTTGAAGAATGTTTTAAAACTGCAAAAATTGAGGCTCAAAAATACTTTGCAAATGACGAAGTTTACATTGAAAAATTTTTTCAAAATCCCAGACATATAGAAGTTCAAGTATTGTCGGGTAAAAATAGAACTGTACATTTATATGAGCGAGACTGCTCAGTTCAAAGGAGGCATCAAAAGCTTATAGAAGAAACTCCGAGTCCAGTACTGAGTGAAAATGTTAGAAATGATTTATTAGACAGGACAGTGAAGATGGTTGAAAAAATAAATTATGAGGGAGCTGGTACAGTTGAATATATTTATGAAAATGGAAAATATTATTTTCTAGAAATGAATACTAGAGTTCAGGTTGAGCATCCTGTGACAGAGGTTGTGACTGGGATAGATATTATTAAAGAGCAAATTCGAATAGCTTTTTATGGAGATACATCTCTGAAACAAAGCGATATTCAACCCAGAGGTCATGCAATAGAATGTAGAATTAATGCTGAAGATGCAAGTAAAAATTTTCAACCTTCACCAGGAATAATAAATATGTGTCATCAGCCATCGGGATTTAGGACTAGGGTAGACAGTTCAATATATCAAGGTTACAAAGTTACTCCTTACTATGATAGTATGATATGTAAATTAATATGTCATGGAAGAGATAGATACGAAGCAATTCAAAGAACGAAGAGATCATTAGATGAGTTTGTTATAGATGGAATAATTACCACTATAGATTTACACAAAAAACTTTTAGAACACAAAAAATTTATAAATTCTGATTTTAATGTTAATTGGCTAGATAACGAAAAGATTATTTAATTAAAGCATTTTGTGAGCCAAATATCATATATTGGATGATCAAATGGTTTTAACGATGGACTTGAGGAGAATGTCCAGCCATTAAACACAAATACTTTATCTTTATCTTTAACGGTTAAGTCTTTAACTTGTAAGTAAGCCGTTATTTCAGGGTTATCATCAAACTTTGAGTTACTGCACATTAAAGCTTTTATTAAGAGATTTTCAAATTTTTTTTCTTTTCCTATTTGAATATTAAGAGTTGAATTTTTTGAGTTAACTTTATCAAGTATTTTTATTTCTACATTTTTTCCAACTACGTTTTCCTCCGAAATTGAATAATTAAATTTTAAAGTGAAAAAGAAAAATAATAAAACAAAATAAAATCTATTTTTTCCAAGTCGTATATTTTTTTTTAATTGCATTATCATTTTTATTGGGATTATAAGCGCGATCGGTTCCTGTTTGATTAGGCTTATGTTCTTTTTGCCAATTATATTTGTTTAAATCATGTGTATTTTCTATTTTATTTTTTGTATGATGAATCCAAGAATACCACTCTTGTGGAATTTCTGTTGCCTCAATCTCTCCTTTAAATATTACCCATCTAGATCCATTTTTATTTTGGTAATATTTATTTCCATAATTATCCTCTCCAACTTTTTTTCCAAAAAGTAAAGTATACAATCTAGTACCAAGAGTCTGACGATTCCACCACGTGAATATTTCTTTTAATATTGTCAACATAAATTTTTTTTTATTTACAATTAAAAATTGTAGAAAATACAATTAGACTAAATTTTCAATTTGTATATAAAATATTTTTTTTGAATCAAATTAAAATTTATATAAGGACAAAAAATGGCAAAATATCTTGTTGAGACATATTATACTTGTAGTTTTAAAGTTAACCATTATCTGGATAATTTAAATGAAAAAGACCTTGAAAATCTTGAACAAAGAGAGGATGGAAAATTCGAGATTATTGATATCAAATTAGACAATAGAAAAACTAAAAATCTAGATAATATAAGTAATAAATCTGTGAAAAAAGTTGATGAAATTAATTCAATCCCAACTAAGGTTAATAGCAGCAAAAAAGTCGTAGGTAATGCAAAGCTTATTAACAAAGTAACAGAAGGTATAACCAAAAGATATGGAATGCCCGATCGAAGAAAAGGTTATATTCAAAAAGCAAGCGTAGGTGACCATAAAGTATATTTGCACACTGGTGAATATGAAGATGGTAAAATTGGTGAAATATTTATAGACACAAGTAAAGAAGGGGAGCTGGTGAAGGCATTAATGAATAATTTTGCAATAGCTATCTCTCTAGGGTTACAATACGGGGTGCCCTTAGATGAATTTGTAAATGCTTTTGTTGATACCAAATTTGAACCATCAGGTAAGGTTTATGGAAATGACAGAATTTTAAGTGCTACATCAATTTTAGATTATATTTTCAGGGAATTGGCAATTTCATATTTAAATAGAGAGGACTTAGCTCACACCCCATCTATTGGAGGTACTGAAAAAAATATGGATCAAAATTCAGACGACTTGGAAGAAAATGAGGATCAAAAACAGATACTTAAAATTGTTAAAGATATTACTAGCAAAGGTTTTGTTAGAAATAATTATAAAAAAAAATTAGTAGACTTGTCTGATATAAGATTAAATTTAAAAGGAAAAAAATAGTTACTTTTTATCTTTAATAGTTAAGTTAAGTTCTTTAAGTTGATCTTCGCTAACACTAGAAGGAGCATTCATCATAAGATCTTGGGCATTCTGGTTCATAGGAAACATAGTAACTTCTCTAATATTTTTTTCTTTTGCAAGAAGCATAACTATTCTATCAATTCCAGGTGCAATACCGCCGTGAGGTGGAGCTCCAAATTTCAGAGCATTTATCATACCAGAAAATTTTTTATCAACAAAATCTTTATCGTATCCAACTATTGAGAATAATTTGTACATTAATTCTGGAATATGATTTCTTATTGCTCCTGATGACAATTCAACACCATTGCAAACTATATCATATTGAAAAGCTTTAATTTCTAGTGGTTTTTCAAAATTTAATTTTTTAATATCTCCTTGAGGCATTGAAAATGGATTATGGCTAAATTTTAGTTTTCCAGTTATTTCATCAACCTCATACATTGGATAATCCACAATCCAACAAAAAGCATAAGAATTTTCGTCTATCAGGTTTAGACTCTTAGCAATCTTTTGTCTTGCTTGTGATAATAATTTTTCAACCTCATTTATTTTTCCACATGCAAAAAAAATACTGTCTCCAATATTTGAATTTGTTAATTCCATTAAATTCTTTAGTGCTGCTTCTGAAAAAAATTTTCCTATTGGACCTTTTGCTGTAATTTTTTCTTTTTTTTCTATTGTAATATAAGCTAAACCTGAGCTTCCTTCATTTTTCGCCCATTTATCAATACTATCAAAAAAACTTCTTGGTTTATTTGCTACATCTTTAACTGAAATACATCTTACTATGGATCCACTATTAACTAGCTTTTTAAAAATATCAAATTTTACATCTTCTCTTTTAAATATTTCACTAGCATCGCTTATTAGAAGAGGATTTCTAATATCAGGTTTATCTGTTCCATATTTCAGCATACTTTCTTCATAGCTAATTCTCGGAAATTTTTTTTTTAAAACTTTACTTTTAGAAAAATTTTCAAATAGCTCTACCATTAGTTCCTCAAGTATCTTAAAAACATCTTCTTGCTCTACAAAAGACATTTCTATATCGAGTTGGTAGAATTCGCCTGGGCTTCTGTCAGATCTTGCATCCTCATCTCTAAAACAAGGAGCGATTTGAAAATATTTATCAAATCCAGAAATCATTATTAGCTGTTTAAACTGTTGAGGTGCTTGTGGAAGTGCATAAAATTTTCCTTTATTCAATCTGCTTGGAACTAAAAAGTCTCTAGCTCCTTCTGGGCTAGATGAAGTAAGAATAGGAGTTTGAAACTCTAAAAAACCTAATTTACTCATTTTATTTCTAATAAAAGAAATAATTTTTGATCTTAATATAATATTTTCATGAATTTTTTTTCTTCTTAAATCCAAAAATCTATATTTCAATCTTATTTCTTCTGAATATTCCTGATCACTAAAAACAGGCATTGGCAATTCTTTACAATTTCCCAAAACCTCAAAATCTAAAATTTGTACCTCTATTTCACCAGTACTGATTTCGCTATTGACAGTTTCTTTAGATCTCTGAATTACTTTACCCTTTATTTTAATAACACTTTCAAGCTGAATTTTTTCTATTTCTTTAAAATGCTTATTATTTTTATCTATCACACATTGAGTAATTCCATAATTATCTCTAAGGTCTAAAAATAATAAATTTCCATGATCTCTTTTTTTATTTATCCAACCAGATAAAATAACATCTTCATCTACATTTGATTTGTTTAATTCAGTGCAATTATGTGTTCTAAATTTGTTCATTTATTCATTAATAATTTCTTTTATAATTTTAAAATCAATTGGTTTTTTTTTTTTTTAAGCTCATTTCATCAACTTTATATATAAATTCATTTATTTTGCCATAAGATCTATCTATTCTTTTAACGATATATTCAATTATCCTTTTTTCAATTTTTATCTGTCTGTCGGAAAAATTTTTAATAAGTAAAGCAAACACAAGATCATCATTTGGTTGTTTTATTTCAGCTAAAATACAATTATTAACGCGTGAATTTAAATCTTTTAGGCTAAATTTCATTTTAGTCAAAGGTATTTTTGAATTAATAATTAAATACTTATTATCTTGATCAATAAAATTTATTAATGAGTAAATCAATCTTTCCTCTATTTTGTTTTGAAAATTGTCTAGAACTATATTTTCATGCACCTTTAAAATTTTGAAAATTTCATCATTTATTTCAGTTTCAATTATTTTTTTTGCTTTATTTTTTTGGCAGAAAATTTCAGTGAGGTGTGTTTTGCCACAACCTTGCTCACCGTAAATATTAATTATATTCTTTTCCCATTTTGGCCAAGAGTCCAATAATTTAAATGCAAAAAAATTACTTTCGCAAACAAAAAAGTCTTTAAAACTAAAATTTTGTTTTTTATTAAAATTTAATAATAATTGATTTAATTCAGTCATTAATAATCCATACTTTGTTTGATATATCTATATTAAATTTTTTATTTTTAAATTTTGACAAGAATTTATCAGGTGAACCATTATAAATTATTTTATATATTGTATTATAACTATTAATACTTTCTATATTGTAATCATATACCAAATCAGACAAATTTAGCTCTTGCTCAAACCTATTTATTAGTTTTATTTTTTTTGAATCTAAAGATACAGTCAATGGTAATTTAATAGATGTATTAATTTCATTCACTTTTTTCCATTCATTTTCAAAATAAATTTTTAGATTTTGAACAATAATATTTGAATTTTTATTATTAAGTTTTTTTATACCATCAAACTTCAGGTTAGATATATTTAAATTATCATTTAATGAAATTCTTGATAATATCTTGATACTTTTTTCATCTTTAAATATAATTGAAACAATATAATCTTTAGCATTATATTTAGATAAAATTTTTGTGAAATTAAAGTTTTCTATATTATTTATGTTTTTTTTTATTAAATTATAGTCTTCTAAATCTTCATCAGGCACAAAATAACTTAACAAATTTGATTCATCTTCCTTAGTATTCCAATTTAAGTATATTTGATTTTCATTATATATAACTAATTCATTATTCTTAAGATTGATAAGAACAGGTAGAAAGAACAATTGTTTTTTAATTGGAGATGAAGAAATAATATTTCTTTTGTTTAAATAATTTAAAACATCTTTTTTTTGAAATAAGACATTAAATTTTGCTGAATAATTATTATTTACAAACTGTTCGTCAGTAATTGAGAAGGAGTCTAGCATTGGTTTTATTTTATTTATGTCTTGAAAATTAACTTTATTTAAATCTTCAGATTTAATTATGCTTTTAACTAATAAATTAAATGATTCTATGATTGCTTTTTCTATTACAATTTCCTTTTTAAAGTAAACATTATAAGGTTGTTTGATTTCAACATTTTCTATTTTATAAACTTTAGAGTAACTTTTAGATGAGGTAGTAATCAATATTATAAACAAATATATAAAAAGTGTGTATATATTTGTTTTAAATATAATTTTATAAAAAAAATTTAACATGAAGAAACTAAATTTAACATATGAAAAAAGTGGAGTTAATATAAAAGCAGCAGATAAGTTCATAAATTATATTTCTAACAGTTTAAAAAAAACAAGAAATAGTGTTAATTTTAAGAATATTGGTGGTTTTGGTGCCGTAACTAAAATCCCAAAAGACTTAAAGGCTCCTTATTTAGTTACATGTACAGATGGGGTTGGAACTAAACTAGAAATAGCAAATAAAATTAATAACTTTTCAACCATTGGGATTGATTTAGTAGCCATGAGTGTAAATGACTTAATTGTTCAAGGCGCAAAGCCCTTATTATTTCTTGATTATATATCTATAGATAAAATTAATTTAATTAAATTAAAATCTATAATTAAAGGAATTATCAAAGGATGCAAAATTGCAAATTGTGATCTAGCTGGAGGAGAAACAGCTGAAATGCCAGGAACATACAGCAAAAATAAATTTGATTTAGCAGGTTTTGCGGTGGGTTTAGTTGATGGGAAAAATATTTTATTAAAATCAAATGTTAAAAAAGGTGATTTAATATTAGCTGTGCCATCAAATGGAGTACATTCTAATGGGTATTCCTTGATAAGAAAAATTTTACGTTTAAAAAAAATAAATATTACTAAGAATTCGTTTTTAAAGAGAGAACTTATACGTCCAACTAAAATTTATGTAAAAGAAATATTGCCACTTATAAAAAGGAATTTAATTAATAGTTGTTCTAATATTACTGGTGGTGGGATTGAGGACAATTTAAAAAGAGTTTTACCTAATAATGTGAATGCTAATATAAATCTCAAAAAGATTAGACCAAGCAAAATTTTTAAGTGGATAAAATCTAACGGAATTAATGACTCAGAAATGCTTAAAACTTTTAATTGTGGTGTTGGGTTTTGTTTAATAATAAAAAAAAATAACGAGAATAAAATAAAAAAATTTTTTTCTAAAAAATTTGAGCCATACACTATTGGTGAAATTACTTCTGGTAGTGGAAAAATTAAATTATATGAAAAGATTGATTGGGGAAAATAAAATTAAAACAGCAGTTTTTATCTCGGGTACAGGTACCAATTTTAAGAATCTAATAAATTTTCAAAAAAAAAAAAATATCACCAATAGCAATTAAAGTTGTTATTTCTAATAATGCTAATGCAGGAGGTTTAAAATTTGCAAATAAACACAGAATAAGAAAAAAAATATTTAAATTTGATACTAAGAAAGATGCATATGACTTAATAAAATTTTTAAAGAAAAACAAAATAAAACTTATTTGTCTTGCAGGTTTTATGAGAATTCTATCCAAACATATTATAAAGAATTTTAGTGGTAAAATTATAAATATTCATCCATCATTGTTGCCAAAATATAAAGGTTTAAATACACATATTAGAGCAATTAAAAACAAAGAAAAATATTCAGGTTGCACAGTCCATTATGTAAATGAAAAATTGGATGGTGGAAAAATAATAATGCAAAGGAAAGTAAAGATTTTAAAAAATGATAATTATTTATCTTTGAAAAAACGAATTCAAAAAGAAGAATATAAACTTTATCCAGAGTCTATAATTAAAATTTTTGACTAATCTTTGAAGAAAAAATTAATCTCTTTAGCTGCGTTTTCTGGACTATCCGATCCATGTACTGAGTTTTTGTCTATAGAAATCCCAAATTTTTTTCTTATTGTCCCCTCTTCTGCCTCTTTTGGGTTTGTAGAACCCATTAATTTTCTATTCTCTGAAATAGCATTTTCTTTTTCAAGTGTCATAACCACAATCGGACCTGAAGACAAATAACTGCAAAGATCATTATAAAACGGCTTAGTTTGATGCACTGCATAAAAATGCTCAGCCTCTGACTTTGTAATTTGAATTTTTTTTTCATTTAAAATACTAAATCCTTTATCTAAAAACATTTTTTTTATCTGGTCAATTAAGTTTCTTTCAACTGCATCAGGCTTAATAATTGATAATGTCTTTTCAAGTTTACTCATAGTTATCCTCTACAAATTTATTTAGAAGTCTGACACCATATCCAGTCGCTCCGCTTGGATTAAGCGCTCCTCCATATTTTGAAAATGCCATACCCGCTATATCTAGATGTGCCCAAGGGGTTTTGCTAGAAATAAACCTTTGTAAAAATTGTGCTGCAGTAGTTGAGCCAGCACCTCCGACATAATTAATATTTTGCATGTCCGCATTATTAGAATTTATAAGTTTATCATAATTCTTATGCAATGGCATTCTCCAAACTTTTTCCTCAACAGAATTTCCAGCATCGTGCAACTGTTTAGATAATTTGTCATTATTTGAAAATAACCCAGCATACTCTGATCCCAAAGAAACAATTATTGCACCGGTTAATGTTGCTAAGTCAATCATAATAGATGGTTTAAATTTTTTTTCCGTAAAAGCCATTGCGTCAGCTAAAACTAGTCTACCTTCAGCATCAGTATTTAATATTTCTATAGTTTTTCCTAAGTAAGATTTAACGATGTCTCCTGGTCTTTGTGCGTTGCCTCCTGGCATATTTTCAACTAATCCCACAACTCCAACAGCATTTATTTTTGCTTTTCTTAATGCAAAATTTTTCATTAATCCTACAACTACAGCCGAACCTGCCATATCGTAAGTCATATCTTCCATGAATTTTGCAGGTTTAAGTGAGATTCCTCCAGTATCAAAACATACTCCTTTACCAACAAAGCTAAGGGGTTTTTTATTCGAATTTGTACCTTTCCATTCTATTGTAACTAGATATGATCCTCTAATACTTCCTTGCCCTACTCCTAACAGGGCTCTACATCCAAGTTTTTTTAGTTTAGCTTTATCGTAAACATTTACTTTTAACCCGTATTTTTTTAACTTGGTTAATCTTTTTGCATATTCATCAGGATGTAATACATTGCCTGGCTCCGATACAAGATCACGTGTATAAAATACACCTTGTTCTAAAGCTGCAAATTTTTTAGATATTTTATGTTTATGTTTACTCGAAACTAATATTTTAAATACATTATTTTTTTTTTTAGTTTTATAAAAATTAAAGTTATAAGATTTTAACTTAAGACCATGTAAAAAATGATTAAATAAAACATCGTCACTTTTTAAATCGGTAATATTTTTGCATAAGATTAGGTTTGTAAATTTATTTTTTTTTATAAAAACAAAAAATTCAGCTCCAAGATTTTCTATATTTGTTATATCAATATTTTTTTTTAATAATATTATAATTACAGTCTTCTTTTCACTAATATTTATAGTAAATATTTTATCTCCATTTTTTTTATTTTTAAGAATTTTTTTTAAATATGAAGTCTCTTTTTTACTTAAATCGTTTGATGAAAGATTTATATTAAATTTTTCATCTGAAAATACAGCAATAACACCTGTATTAGTCGATTTAACACTTGTTTTATAGACAACTTGAACACTCATAATTTTTAAAATATATAATAAAGAAAAAACTATATATGTTTAAAATTATCTTATTTCAATGGAAAAATTAATATTCAGAAAATTTTTTCTTGATACAATTAAGTTTTTAATAATCGGAACTCTGAGCTTGAGCTTAATTGTGTGGGTTATTCAAGCGGTTAATTATTTAGATTTTGTATCCGAGGATGGTCATAGTTTTAAAGTTTATTTTTTATATACTTTATTTAACCTACCTAAAATTATTTCGAGACTGCTCATATTTATGTTTTTTATAGCAATATTCTATACAATTTCTAGATATGAGGAAAAAAATGAGTTAATAATTTTTTGGTTGAACGGTATAAAAAAATTTGAGTTTATTAATTTTATACTAAAATTCTCCATAATAATTATTTTACTTCAACTAATTTTGAATTTATTTATTGTACCTAAGAGTCAAGATTTAGCCAGGTCATATATCCGAACATCAAATATTGATTATTTCCCTTCACTTTTAAAATCGAAAAAATTTGTAAGCACAGTTGAGGACTTGACTCTTTTTATAGAAAAAAAAAATGAGAAAGGTGAAATGATTAATATTTTTTTAAAAGATACTCAAGAAGATGGGTCTCAAATAATTTCAGCTAAGAAAGGTGTGCTTAAAAAAGATAAAGAAAACTTTTTCTTAGATTTATATGACGGAAGTTTAATAGATAGCAATTCACAAGGTTCAAATTTTATTACCTACGATCGTACTCAAATAAATTTATCAAAATATTCTACAAAAACAACTGTAGATCCAAAAATACAGGAGCAGTCAACAAATCTTTTATTAAGTTGCTTAATCACTGTATATAAATACAACTCGAGTTTTTTTAAAGACAACCTAGATTGTAAATATGAAGGTGTAAATATTGTAATTGAAGAATTGTATAAAAGATCAGTAGTCCCATTTTATATATTAATTGTTGCTATCATAGGTTCATGCCTAGCATTAAAATCAGAAAATTATGCTCATTTCACAAAATTTAAATTTTTATTATTTCTAATTGGAATTTTAATAATCGTTCTATCTCAATTATTATCGAGTTATGTAGAAAGTTTCGATTTAAAAAATATGATTATTGGTTTTTTTCCTTTTTTTATAAGCTTAATATTTTATTCATATTTACAATTAAGGTTGAAAGAATAAATGACTTTTTTAAATACATATCAAAATTATTTAATAAAACTTTATTTAAAAAATTTAGTGATTATAACTGCAATTTTTGCATCATTAACTTTTATACTAAATATATTAGAAGAAATTAAATTTTTTGAAGATTTAAATTTAGATATTTCATATTCACTTTTTTTTACTTTTCTAAATATGCCATCTATATTGTTTGAGATTTTTCCATTTATTATATTAATATCTACACAAATGTTTTTTATGCATCTTTACTCAAAAGATGAAATTACCATTTTTAAAAATTATGGTATTAAAAACACCGACATTATTAAAATAATTTCATCTGTTACTTTCTTTTTTGGATTATTTTTAATTTTAGGTTTTTATACTTTATCATCAAATTTAAAATATAATTACCTTAGTTTTAAAAATACATTCACCGATGATAATAAATATTTGGCAGTAATAAATGAGAATGGACTATGGATTAAAGATGAAGTTGAAAATATTGTTAATATAATCAATGCGGAAAAGATTGAAAATAATCTTCTTAAAAATGTTTCAATAAGCCAAATAGATTCTGACTATAATTTTATAAAAAATATAGTATGTAGTGAAATTGACATAAGCACCAATAATTGGTTGATTAAAGATGCAACTATTTTTGAGATAGACGGAAAAAAACAGCAAATTAAAGAGTTAAATTTTAAAAGTAATTTTGATTTGAGTAAAATTAATAACCTTTTTTCTAATCTATCATCATTAAATTTATATCAACTAAAAACTCATTATGACGACTATAAATCTTTAGGATATTCAACTTTAGATATTGAGAGTTATATAAACAAACTTTTATCAGTACCATTTTATCTAGTAATAATGATAATTATTGGTTCTGTGCTAATGCTTAATACAAAATATAATAAATCTAAAATATTCAATATAATTGTTGGTGTAATGATATCTGTATCTATTTACTATATTAATTATTTTTTTAATATTATGGGTACCAATGAGAGAATACCTATATTTATATCTATTTGGTTTCCATTAATAATTTTAACTTTAATATCTACTTTTGGTCTATTAAAAATTAATGATAAATAAATTTAGCATATTCTTTTTTATATTATTTTTTCTACATTCTACTTTATCTTCTTCCGAGGAATTTAATTTTTCAGCAAAAGAAATAGAAGTTTTAGATAATGGAGAGCAAATTAATGCATATGGAAATGTACAAATTAAAATGAAAGATGGTTTGATAATTAATAGTGACAATGCCAAAATTGATAAAATAAATAACTCAGTTAGCGCATCTGGAAATGTATATTTAAAAGATGACCTAAAAGAAATTGAAATATTTTCAAATTCAGTTTTTTTCGATAAAACTAAAAATGTAATTAAAATAATTGAAAAAAGTGAAACCAGATTAAAAAATAGTTTTTTCTTAAATTCAAAAAATTTAGTTTACGAAAGATCTAACAAAACTATTAAATCAAATTTTGATGGAACTTTAAAAGATAAATTTAATAATATAATGACTTTTAAAAAATTTAATTTAAATTTAGAAAAAAATATTTTAGACGTTAGAGAATTGTCAATAAAAGACAATGAGAATAATAATTTTAAATTAAATCAAGCCTTTGTAAATTTGAATTCTAAAGAAGTAATTGGTGATAATGCAAAATTGTTTTTTAACAAAAAAATCTTTGGAAATTCAGAAAACGATCCAAGAATATATGGAAATTCATTATTCGACTCTAAAGACGAAACAGTTGTTACTAAAGGTGTTTTTACATCTTGTAAATTAGTTGAAGATGAATGTTCGCCATGGTTAATTAAAGCAGAACAAATTACTCACAATAAAATAAAAAAAACTATAGAATATAAAAATGCATGGCTGGAAATATACGATAAACCAGTGGTATATTTCCCTTTTTTTTATCATCCTGATCCAACTGTAAAAAGACAATCAGGTTTTTTAATGCCTAAGATAAATAGCTCAAATTCTCTTGGAAGCTCTATTCAAATACCTTACTATAATGTGGTTGCGGAAAATAAAGACTTTACTTTGTCTCCTAGAATTTTTTTTGATGATAAATTTATGCTCCAATCTGAGTATAGACAAGTAAATAAATTTACAAAAAGTATATACGACCACAGTTTTGTAAGAGATGACGATAATACAAAAAGTCATTTTTTTGGAAATATATATTCTTTAAAAAATGATAATAAAATTGAATTAAATATTGAGACAACATCAAATAAAGATTACTTGCAAAAATATAATGTTAATTCTGAATTAGTTAAGAACGACTCGCTCCTAAACAGTTATTTAACTTATGAAAAAAATAATGATGATTATTATTTTATATCATCCTTGGAAGTATTTGAAGATTTAACAGAAAATGACTCTGACAGTTATGAATATATTTATCCTAACTATAAATTTGGCAAAAATTTTGATACTAAGATTGGTGGAAAATTTGAATTTTATTCTTCAGGGTACCAAAAAAAATACGAGACTAATAGATATGATGGGTTAATTGTAAATGACCTGAGATATGTATCTGAAATTTTTATGAAAGATGAAGGAGTTATAAATAATTTTGCTTTAGTATTAAAAAATGTAAACTCTGAAGGTGAAAATTCAACAGAATTGAAGGAAAATACTGATAATAAAGTTTTATCAAGCTTTGTGCATAATACTAAATATCCACTTATAAAAAAAACCGATAATTATACGAACTATTTAACTCCTATTTTATCGACTAGATTGAGTCTCAGTGAAACGAAAAACGTAAGTTCTGAGGATCAAAGAATTACATTTGGAGAGATATTTAATATTGATAGATTAAATGATGATTATATGATTGAAGGAGGAGAATCCTTAACAATTGGGACTGAATACTCTCTTTTTAACGAAAATAATTTTAATATTTTGAATTTTTCAGCAGCGCAAGTTTTGAGGTTACAAGAAAATCCTGATTTACCTATTGACAGTTCTATTGGAGAAAAAAGATCAGATTTTATTGGAAGTTTAGAACTAAATCCAAGTGAAAAAACCAATATAAATTACAGTTATTCATTAGATAATAATTTAGATGATTTAAATTATAATTTCATAACCGCAAATTATTCAGTCAACAATTTTATAACGTCTTTTAAATTTTTAGAGGATAATAGTTCATCGGGTGACAAGAGTTTTATAGAGAACAATACTAAAATTTCATTTAAAAATAATTATTCTCTTCAATTTAATACTAATAAAAACTTAGAAAAAAATATGACAGAATATTATAATCTTTTATATGAATATAAAAATGATTGTTTAAGTGCTGCAATAAACTACCGGAAATCGTTTTATAAAGATACAAATATAACTCCTGAGGAAAATATATTTTTTACAATAAAGATAATTCCATTCGGAAACGTAAATTCTCCAAGTATAAATTAAATGTTTAAACCCATTTTAAAAATATGCATAATTTCAACCTTTTTTTTTACTCAAGTTTTAGCCACAAATATTGAGATAAAATTTAAAGTCGAAAATGAAATAATCACAAACCAAGATATTATCAACGAAATAAACTATTTAAAGTTATTAAATAATAAATTGAATAGTTTAAGTAATCGTAATCAAGAAAATATTGCTGTAAATTCACTAATACAAGAGAAAGTAAAATTTATAGAACTAAGAAATTTCTTTGATTTTGATAGAGAAGATCAACAAATGGAAAAATTGATAAATTTTACATTAAAAAAAAATTTAGGAATTAAAAATAACAATCTTGACGAATTTTTTAAAAAAAATAATTTAAATCTAACTGAGATAAAATTTAAAATTAAAAATGAAATATTATGGAATAAGTTGATTTATGACAAATATAAATCAAGATTAAATATTGATGAAAAAAATCTTAGAGAAGAATTATCAAAAATGGTTAGTAATAGAAAAAAAATTGAAGAGTTCAAATTAAGTGAAATATTATTTGAAGTAAAAGGAAACGAAGAATTAAATTCAAAATATCAAAAAATTTTAAAATCAATATCAAATGAAGGTTTTAAAAATACTGCGAATATTTACAGTGTTTCAAATTCGGCAAAATTTGGTGGTCAATTAGGTTGGATAAAAAAAACGCAATTATCAAAAAAAATACAAGAAATTATTGCTGATATATTAATTGGAGAGACCTCTAAACCCATTAGGTCTGGAGCTGGTTTTTTAATAATTAAATTGGATGATAAAAGAGAAGTAAACTCTAATATAAATTTAGAAAACGAATTTAAAAAATTAAGAGATTCAGAGATGGATAGACAACTAAATCAATATTCTATTTATTATTTCAATAGAGTAAAAAAAAACATTTTTATAGATGAATTATAAACCCTTAATAATAGTTTTAGGCGAACCTAGAAGTGTTTTTATAGAAATACTTCTAAAAGCATTTAAGAAAATTAAAGTTTATTCGATAAAAAGACCAATTATATTGATTGGATCAACTGATTTATTAAAAAAACAAATGGTTTTTTTTAAAACTTTTATAAAGATTAAAAATATTCATTTCAGTGAAATTCATAAAGTTAATGATAATAAATTTATAAATATTATTGATGTTAAATTGAATGTTAATAGTCCATTTCAAAAAAACATTATAGGATCAAATAAATATATAGAAAAGTCGTTTGATTTAGCAATGAAAATTCTTCAAAACAATCAAGCATGTGGGTTAATAAATGGTCCTATCTCAAAAACTAAATTTTTGAAAGGAAAGTTCTTGGGTATAACAGAGTATTTAACTACCAAGTCAAAATCTAAAAATAGTTGTATGTTAATTTATAATAAAAATTTATCTGTAAGTCCTATTACTACACACGTTCCAATTAAAGAAGTCGCAAAAAAAATTAATAAAAAATTAATAGTAAACAAAATCTTATTAATAGAAAATTTTTACAAAAAATATTTAAAAAAACCAAAAATCGCTGTTTTGGGTCTTAATCCGCATTGCGAAACTGTAAATAAAATAAGTGAAGAAAAAAATTTTATAATACCAGCAATAAATAAATTAAAATCTAAAGGCATAAATATATCTGGTCCTTTTTCTGCTGATACTTTTTTTATCAAGGCAAATTATTCAAAGTTTAATTTGGTAATAGGCATGTATCATGATCAAGTTTTGACTCCCATTAAATCATTATTTGGGTTTGACGCAATCAATATAACAATTGGATTACCGTTTTTGCGAATATCGCCAGATCACGGACCAAACGAAAAAATGCTGTCTAAAAATAAATCGGATCCACAGTCACTAATTAAATCAATCATTTTTTTTTGTAATAATGAAATTTAAACCAAAAAAAAAGTTGGGACAAAATTTCCTTGTTGACGAAAAATTAAATATTTTTATTTCTAAATTAGGTAATATTAACAGAGAAGATACTGTCTTAGAAATCGGTCCAGGCAAAGGTAATTTAACTAAATTTTTAATAAATGAAAATCCAAAAAAACTTATTTTGATTGAAAAAGATAATTATTTAGCAAATGAGTTAAAGATTAAATTCAAAGGCATAGATGTAATAAATGAAGATTATTTAGATGTTGATGAAAAAAATTTAAATTTAAATAATACCATAGTCTATGGTAATTTACCCTATAACGTTTCATCTCAAATATTAATTAAACTAATAAAATTAGAAACTATAAAATTTAAAAAGTTAATATTAATGTTTCAGAAAGAAATGGCAGACAGAATACTTGCTGACACAAATACGAAAAGTTATGGAAGACTCTCAATAATTTCACAATGGAGAATGAATATCACAAAAATAAAAGATATCCTGCCTCAATCTTTTCGTCCTATACCGAAAATCATGAGCACTTTATTAAAATTTGAACCGAAACAAGACTATTACAAAATTAAGGAAATTAAAAAACTTGAGTTTGTAACCAACACTTTCTTTAACTATAGACGTAAAATGATCAAAAAACCTCTTGGATTACTTTTTAAAGATGTAGATAAGATTAAAAAAAAATATAATTTAAACATTAATGAAAGACCTCAAAAGCTTAATCCTTTAATTTATTATAAATTGAGTAATGAATTAAATGAATTAGGATAACAATTTTTTAACATGATCTTCTATCTTTGATTTGTCATAGATAACTTTTTCATTTTTAAGTTTTTTCATTACGGTACTTAATATTTCATCAAGACAGATATTTAATTCATCATTTATTACAACATAATCGTAATCAGACCAATGAATAAGGTCTTTTTCAAAATTTTTCATCCGACTATTTACAACTTTTTCGTTATTGTTTTCTCTCTCTGAAAGTCTTCCTAATAAAGTTTTTTTAGATGGAGGAAGAATAAAGAAAGTTATTAAACTATATTTTAAATTTTTTTGTTTAATTTGTTCAGTTCCCTGCCAATCGATATCGAATAAAACATTTTTACCTTTTTCTAGTTCCTCTATTACTTTTAATTTCGATGTTCCATAGAAATTTTCAAAAACTCTTGCATATTCTAACAACTCATCATTTTGAATTAATTTTTTAAACTCTTCATCTTTTATAAAAAAATAATCTTTTCCATTTATTTCTTTAGCTCTTGGGACTCGGGTAGTGTATGATATTGAAATTATTGAGTTAAGAGCACTAGCAAGTTTTTTAACTAAAGTAGTTTTGCCGGCCCCAGACGGAGAAGACAATACAATCATTGAACCGTCTTTTTTGACAGACATTTTTAAAAAATCTAATTAGCTTTGTTTTCTATAAATTTTATAGCATCACCAACAGTTAAAATTTTTTCTGCTTCGCTGTCAGAGATCTCTGATCCAAATTCTTCCTCAAAGGCCATAACCAACTCCACAGTATCTAAACTATCAGCTCCTAAATCATCTATAAAACTCGACTCCTCAGTAACTTTTGCTTCTTCTATACCGAGGTGATCTGCTACGATTTTTTTAACTTTGCTTGAGATATCGTTTGACATAAATATTATATAAATTTGTTAATAAATTAATAATTAACTTTGTCAAGCCATATACATACCGCCATTAACGTGTATAGTTTCACCTGTAATGTAGGACGCTACGTCTGATGCTAAATAAGCCACAGTATTTGATACATCCTCACCTGTACCCATTCTTCCAATTGGGATCTTTGATAATAACTGACTTTTTAAATTTTCAGGTATTTTTTCTGTCATTTCTGAGTTAATAAAACCAGGTGATACACAGTTGATACTTATATTTTTTTTTGCATACTCTATAGCTAAACTTTTGGACATTGCAATTATTCCTGCTTTTGATGCTGTATAGTTTGATTGGCCTAAATTTCCAGTATGTCCAACTATAGAAGTTATATTTATTATTTTACCATACTTATTTTTAAGCATTTTTTTTATGGCATATTTACAGAGATAGAAAGTAGAAGTTAAATTTATATCTATTACTTTTTGCCATTCATCATGTTTCATCCTTATGGATAAATTATCAATTGTTATACCAGCATTATTAATCAAAATATCTATCTTTGAAAGTTCATTATTTACATCTTCTATAAAAGTTTCTAAAAATTCATGTTTTGAAATATCACAACTTTTGGTTTTGATATTAGGGTAATTTTTTTTTAAATTTTCTAATTTTTTAATATTTGTTCCTGTTGCAAATACATTTCCATTTAAAGATACAAATTTTTTAACTATTGAATTCCCAATACCACCTGTAGCACCTGTTATTAAAATGTTTTTATTTTTAAAATCAATCATTTTTTAATAATTCATTTATATCTTCTTCATTATTAATTGCACTAACTTTAACGGTTTTGTCAATTCTTTTTACTAAATTCGATAAGATTTTACCTGGTCCAATCTCAATAAATTTATTTACTTTGTTACTTATAATATAGTTGATACTTTCTCTCCATCGAACCTTACTTTCAATTTGGTTTATTAGCAAATTTTTTAGATCTTCCGGATTATCTACCTCTTTGGCCGTAACATTGGAAATAATTTTATTTTCAAAATTTTTAAATTTTATATTTTGTAATTCACTTTTTAATGCAATAGTAGCTGGTTGCATAAGTTTGCAATGAAAAGGTGCACTAACAGCTAGTCTAATATTTTTAATTTTGTTATGATTTAAGACATCAGAGAGTAAATCTAATTCAGAATTTAATCCACTTACTACAATCTGTTGATTTGAATTATCATTAGCGATATAACATTTAAATTTATTTTTATTTTCATCGATTATTTTCTGAATAATTTCTAAACTTGATCCAATAATTGCAATCATTCCACCTTTATTTTCTGGAACTGAATTTTGCATTGCTCTTCCTCTTATTTTTAAAATCCTTAAAGCATCTTCAAAATCTAAAGAACCCGAGCAACTCAAAGCAGAATATTCACCAAGAGAATGACCAGCAAAGTAATTTGCTTTATTTAAATTTAGCCCAAATTCATTTACAGAAAGTTTAAAAATTCCATAGCTTACTAAGAAAATTGCAGGTTGTGTATTTTCCGTAGATTTAAGTTCTTCCTCAGGTCCTTCAAGAATAATTTTGGTTAGAGGAGAATTTAGTATTTGATCAGCTCTTCTATAAAGCTTTTTAATTAAGTCAAATTTGTCGTATAGATCTTTTGTCATTCCAACAAATTGGGATCCTTGTCCTGGAAAAATTACTGAAAACATTAAAAAAATATCTAAAAATTTATTATTTCTGTTGTATTAATATATCTATAATAGTATACCCTGTTTTTTTTTAAATAAAATTATGAGTTTATACGAACATACAATTATAGCAAAACAGGATGTATCTGAGTCACAGCTAAAACAACTTAAATCCAAATATCTAGGATTAATAGAAAAATTTAATGGAAATATTGTAAAAACCGAAGATTGGGGTTTATTAAACTTATCTTACCTAATTAAAAAGAATAAAAAAGGAAATTATCTACATTTTAAATTTGAGGGAAATGGCAAACTTATTGAAGAGTTAGAGAAAAATGAAAAAATCGACAAAAATCTTCTAAGATATTTAACAGTCAAAGTCAAAAAATTTGATTTAGAGACAAATTATTTTGACAAAAATTCAGAACCAAAAAAAGATTAAAAAATGAAAAAAAATAAAAGAAAACCATCACAAAATAATTTTTCAAAACTAAGCATATTTCAGCCTAATAAGTTCAAATTTAAAAGAAAATGTCCATTATCTGGTAAGTCTGCGCCTAAAGTTGATTATAAAAATATAAAGTTATTAAAAAAATATATGTCAGAGAATGGTAAAATTCTTCCTTCAAGAATTACTTCTGTTTCTCAAAAAAAACAGAGAGAGTTATCGTTATCAATCAAGAGAGCTAGAAATTTAGCTTTAATTTAATGAAAGTAATTCTTCTAGAAAATATCAGAAAAATAGGATCTATAGGAGATATAATTGAAGTTAAAAGAGGTTTTGCAAGAAACTATCTAATTTCAAAAAAAAAAGCATTGTTCGCGTCTAAACAAAACATTGAGAATGTTGAAAAAATTAAGAAGGATCTAAATAAGAAGGATCAGGAAAGAAAAAAAGATGCAAAAAATATATTTGAGAAAATTAATAACAAAAATTATGATATTAAAAAATTAAGTACAGAAAATAAAGAGTTATACGGCTCAGTTAAACCAAGTGAAATTTCAAAAGTTATTAATCAGTATGATAATATAGATATTAACTCTTCATTAATTCAACCAGCAAAAGAAATCAAGTCGTTAGGAAAATTCAAGGTTGTAATTAATTTACACTCAGAAGTTCAAGCAACCATCGTAATAAACGTTATATCTGAAGAAATATCAAAATAATTATACATTTTTTTCCCCATCTATATTTATACTTGTTAATTCAATTCATTTATAATTAAATAAAATTATGAGTAAATTCGAATTAGTTAAAAATAATATCAAACAACTTCCAAATAATATAGAGGCTGAACAATCTGTAATAGGATCTATTCTTTTCTATAACGAAATTTTCGACGAAATAAGTACTATTATAAATTCAAAAAATTTTTATGATCCAATGCATCAGAAAATTTTTAGTGCTATAGAAAAATTGATTTATAGCGGTATGTTGGCTAATCCTATTACATTAAAAAATCATTTTGAGAATGATAAGGATAAATTAAACATACCTGAATATTTAGTTAAAATAACAAAATTTTCTACTTCTAATAGACAAGCTATAGAATATTCAAAAATAATATATGATTTATTTGTTAAAAGAGAATTAATTAAAATTTCTGAAAATATAATCGATACAGCAATACTGAATGATATTGATCAAAACGGACAAAACATAATTGAAAATTCAGAGAAAGCACTTTTTGATTTAGCAGAAAAAGGATCTGTTGGGTCGTCAATAATTAAATTTGATACTGCCTTAAAAATGACTATTGATATGGCATCAAGTGCTTATAAAAATGATGAAGGGATAGTCGGTGTCCCCACTGGGTTAAGAGATTTGGATGATAAGTTGGGCGGTTTGCATAAATCAGACTTAGTAATTATCGCAGGTAGACCTTCAATGGGTAAAACTGCTTTGGCCACAAATATAGCATTTAACGCAGCAAAAAAAATACAAAACGATGGTAAAAAATCAACAATTGCGTTTTTTTCACTTGAAATGTCATCCGAACAATTATCAACAAGAATTTTAGCTGAACAATCAAGAATAAAATCAAATGATATAAGAAGAGGAAGAATATCTGAAGAGCAATTTGATAAATTTATAGAGACTTCAAAAAATATTTCTGAATTACCTTTATACATAGATGAAACTCCAGCAATAAGTATAGCTGCTTTAAGCAACAGAGCCAGAAGAATTAAACGACTGTATGGTTTAGATATGGTTATAGTGGATTATATACAATTAATGACTGCTGCCCAAAAAAAAGACGGGAGAGTACAAGAAATTTCTGAAATAACTCAAGGTTTGAAAGCGCTAGCAAAGGAATTATCTATTCCTGTGTTGGCATTATCTCAATTGTCCAGAGCTGTTGAGCAGAGAGATAATAACAAGCCACAATTAGCGGATCTAAGAGAGTCTGGATCTATAGAACAAGATGCTGACGTAGTTATGTTTGTTTATAGGGAGGCCTACTATCTGGAAAGAAAAGAACCTAGGCCCGCGACTGTAGAATACGCTGAATGGCAAGCAAAAATGAGTGAAGTTTCAAATGTTGCTGAAATAATCGTTGGAAAACAACGTCATGGACCTACAGGTAACGTTTTTCTTGAATTTGAGGCAATGTTTACAAAATTTAAAGATATTCAAAATAACTAGGTTTAAATATATAAGCTTATTGAATGTTGGCCAAATTTTATGAAAATTATATCATACAAAAACCAAAGTTAATTCTTTGTATTCTTTCTTTAATTCTAATTACATCATTATATTACTCAAAAGATTTTAAGCTAGATGCTTCTTCCGAGACATTATTATTGGAGGGAGATCCAGATTTAAAATACCTTAATGAAATAAACGAAAAGTATAATGCTAGAGAATTTCTAGTACTTACCTATTCACCAAAAGATAGTATGATATCCGATAAGTCAATAAATAATCTTTTAAGTCTTAAATACAGAATCCAAAGTTTAGATTGGGTACATAGTGTTGTCACGTTGCTGGATGTGCCCTTACTAAATAGCACAGACGAAACGTTAAGTGATAAATTAAAAAATTTTAGTACTTTAAAAAGCGAGGGTATAAATAAACAAAAAGGATTTTTAGAAATATTAAATAGTCCTGTTTTCAAAAATTTTGTAATTAGTGAAGATGGAAAGACATCAGGTATTATAGTTTATATTAAACAAGATAAAAAAATAAAAAATATAAAAACAAAAAAAAGTTTAGAGAAATATAAAGATTTAAGAAAAAAACAAAATACAGAAAATATAAAAGAGATAAGAAATGTAATTAAAGAATATAATAAAAATGCCAAAATTTATTTAGGCGGTATACCGATGATAGCAGATGACATGATGTCTTTTATTAAAAACGATATTATTATATTCGGTATTGGGGTATTTATTTTTATAATAGTTACACTTTGGATAATATTTAAAAAAATTGTTTGGGTAATTATACCTTTGTCGAGTTGTTTCTTTTCTGTTTTAGTAATGTTAGGAATATTAGGTATTTTAGGATGGAAGGTTACTGTAATATCATCAAATTTTATTGCTTTGATGTTAATACTAACAATGGCTATGAATATCCATCTTAGTACAAGATTTATTCAAATTAAAAATGAAAATCAAAACATAACAAAATTGAAACTTTTAAACTATGCTACAAATAAAATGTTTTTACCAATTTTATATACTGGTTTGACAACTATATGTGCATTTTTATCTCTAATATTTAGTGGAATAAAACCAGTTATTGATTTTGGGTGGATGATGACTTTAGGTATTATAACTTCAATTATCACAACTTTTACTTTGCTGCCTAGCTTAATAAATTTCTTCGATGAAAAAAGTATTTACAATATAAATACTAAAGAGGACACAAAAATAACTAAAATATTGTCAAATTTTACAATTAAAAATAAAAATATTGTTTTTGCTACGTCTGTCTTAGTTGTCTTGTTAAGTATTTTTGGAGTATCAAAATTAAAAGTCGAAAATAGTTTTATTAATTATTTTGATAAAGATACAGAAATATATAAAGGGATGAAATTAATTGATGATGAATTGGGAGGCACAACACCTTTAGAAATAATATTAAATTTTCCAAAAGAAGATAGTGAAGATTTAGAACAAGAGGACGATGATTGGGGAAATGATGATGGTGATGATGCTAAATATTGGTTTACTAAAGACAAAATTGATAAGATAAGCAAAGTCCATAATTATTTAGAAAACTTAGAACATGTGGGAAAAGTATTGTCATTTCATTCAGTTCTTAAAGTCGCAGAAAGTTTAAACAACAACAAGCCATTGGGAAGTTTAGAGATTGGTGTATTATATACAAAATTACCTGAGAATATCAAAAGTGAAATAGTGTCTCCTTATATATCTATAGAAAGTTCTGAGGCACGAATAAATTTAAGATTAAAAGACTCAAATCAAAATTTAAGAAGAAATGATTTTATAAATAAAATTAAATTTGACTTAAAAAATAAACTTAATTTGAAAGAAGATGAGTTTAGGTTAGCAGGAGTTTTAATAATATTTAATAATTTATTACAAAGTCTGTTTAAATCTCAAATACTTACTCTAGGATTTGTTATGGTAGGTATATTTTTAATGTTTTTTATATTATTTAGAAATATTAAACTATCATTAGTGGGCATAATACCAAATTTAATAGCAGCTTTTTTTATATTGGGAATTATCGGAATTTTAAAAATTCCACTAGATATGATGACTATAACAATTGCCGCAATAACAATTGGTATAGCGGTTGATAACAGTATTCATTATATATATAGGTTTAGAGAAGAATTTTCTATTCTGAAAGATTATAAAAAAACTTTAAAAAAATGTCATTCAACTGTTGGTGTTGCAATAGTTAATACATCTATAATCATAGTTTTTGGTTTTTCAATATTGGTACTTTCAAATTTCATTCCTACAATATACTTCGGAATATTCACTGGTATGGCAATGTTGCTTGCAATGATTCTTGTGCTTACCTTACTTCCAAGTTTTTTAATAACTTTTAAGCCTTTTGACAAATAATTGATGGATGTTCTAAAAAATTTAATAAATATTATTTCTACTTTTGATATTATTTATTTAGTTATAACAGGTTTGTCCCTAATTAAATGTTATAAAAAAGGATTTGTATTAAGCATCTTATCAGCGAGCAAATGGTTACTTGCATATATAATTACATTATTTCTTTTTCCAAAAATTAGACCTTACACTTCTAATATTATTGATAACGATTATGTTTTAAATATTTTGTTAGGTTTAATGATTTTTATATTTGTTATTTTTGTTATTTTTTTAATTAACAAAGGTATTAACAAAGTTGTGAAATATAGTGGAATGGGACATATGGATAAAGTATTTGGATTCTTTTTTGGATTTATAAGAAGTTATGTTATTGCTGTTTGTATTTATACAACCATAGATATAGTATATAATTACGAAAGATGGCCAATTAATTTAGATAATTCCATTAGCTTTGTATGGGTTGAAAAAGGCAGCAACTACCTTATAAAAGAATTTCCAAGTCAAAAAGAACATGAAAATGCTAAAGAAAAAATTGAAAATCTATAATCCGAAAATTAAAGAGGAATGTGGTGTATTTGGAATTAGCAATACTAAAGATGCTTCAACTTTAACTGCACTTGGTTTACACGCTTTACAACATAGAGGTCAAGAGGGTTGTGGTATTGTATCATTCGATGGAGATAAATATCACTCTGAAAAAAGGTTTGGATTAGTTGGTGATAACTTTAATAATGAGGAGGTATTAAAAAAATTACCTGGTAATTATGCTATTGGTCATAATAGATATAGCACAACAGGAGGCACTACATTAAGAAATGTTCAACCTTTTTATGCTGATACAAATGCAGGAGGAATAGCTGTATCACATAATGGGAATCTCACAAATGCAATAACATTAAGAACTAAAATGGTAGAACAAGGTTCAATATTTTACACAACATCAGATACCGAGACAATTGTTAAGCTTATTGCAAGGTCGAAAAGATCAACAACAATAGATAAAATTGTAGATACCTTATTTCAAATTCAAGGTGGCTATGCATTAGTAATGATAGCTCAAAATACACTAATTGGAGTTAGAGATCCATTTGGTATAAGGCCTTTGGTAATAGGTAAATTAAAAAATTCTTATGTGTTTACATCTGAAACGTGTGCTTTAGATATAATTGGAGCAAAATTTATTAGAGAAGTTGATAATGGAGAAATTGTTTACATAGAAAATGATGAATTAAAAAGCTTAAAACCTTTTCCTAGAAGAAAAAAACGACCATGTGTGTTTGAATACATCTATTTTTCAAGACCTGATAGCTTAATAGATGGTATCACAGCTTATGAATACAGAAAAAAACTTGGATCCGAGCTATCAAAAGAAGACGATATTAAGGCAGACTTAGTGGTTCCAGTTCCAGATTCAGGAAATGCAGCAGCATTAGGATATAGTCAAAGTAAAAATTTGAAATTTGATCTTGGATTAATAAGAAATCATTATGTAGGTAGAACCTTTATTGAGCCAGCTCAAAAAATTAGAAGTTTAGGAGTAAAATTAAAATTAAACGCAAATAAATCTTCAATCAAAAATAAAGTTATTATTCTAGTTGACGACTCTCTTGTAAGAGGAACAACATCTCACAAAATTGTTAACATGTTATATGATGCAGGAGCAAAAGAAGTTCATTTAAGAATTGCAAGTCCAGAAATAAAGTATCCAGATTTTTATGGTATAGACATGCCATCTAAAAAAGAATTATTAGCAGCTAATATGTCAGTTGAGGAAATTTGTAAACATGTTAACGCGAAGTCATTAAAATTTTTATCAATCATTGGGCTTTATAAGGCTATGGGTTTTGAAAAAAGATTAAATGATTATCCACAGCTTACAGATCATTATTTCACTGGTGATTATCCAATTAAAATTATTGATGAACTTGGTGAAGAAAAAATAACACAACTTTCTTTATTGAGTACAGGATCAAATAACTAAAATGAAAAAGGTTAGTTTTACAGAAATGAAAAGAGGAACAAAAGAAGATTATTTATTTCTAGATGAACACGAACAAAAATACGTAAACCAAACTGCTGAAAGAATCTTAAAATTTATGTCTGGATTGACTGAAACACTAGAAGGCTACCAGGTAAGTAGATTAGAACATTCACTACAAAGCGCTACAAGAGCCTTTAATGCTGGAGAGAGTGATGAAATGGTTGTAGCTACACTAATTCACGACATAGGAGATGAATTAGCTCCTATGAACCACTCTGAATATGCTGCAACAATACTTAAACCATATGTATCTGAGAAAACACATTGGATAATTGAAAAACATGGCGAATTTCAAGCTTATTATTATGCTCATCACCTAGGGAAAAACAGAAATATTCGAGATAAGTATAAGGGTCATAAATACTATCAAGCAACAGTTGATTTTTGTGAAAAGTACGATCAATGTTCATTTGATCCAAATTATAAAAGTTTGCCGTTAAGTCACTTTGAACCAATGGTAAAAAAAATATTTTCTAGGAAACCATATAGTCATTTTTCAATTGACCAATCAACTTAAAAACGAGAGTAGTCCCTACTTAAAGCAACACGCTGATAATCCAGTGGAGTGGCATCCATGGAACAAGGTTTCATTAGAAATAGCAAAAAAAAAGAAAATGCCAATTTTTTTAAGTGTAGGATATGCTAGTTGTCATTGGTGTCATGTAATGGCACATGAAAGTTTTGAAAATATTAATACTGCTAAAATTTTAAATGAAAATTTTATTAATATAAAAGTAGATAGAGAGGAAAGACCAGATCTGGATAATATATTTCAAAAAAGTTTAAGTATATTAACAGGTGCACAAGGAGGTTGGCCTCTTTCAATGTTCTTAGACGAAAATGGTGTACCATTCACCGGTGGAACATACTTCGCGCCTACTGAGATAAATGGAAGACCAAGTTTTAATAGTGTTATTTTAAACGTTTCAAAAGTTTATAATGAAAATAGAGAAAAAATTATCTCACAAGTTTCACAATTAAAATCTGTCTTTAAGGATTTTAACAGAAAAAATGCAGTTTTAAGTCAAAATTTAGAGCCATACGCAGAAAAAATAATTCAGTATTTGGATGATACAAATGGCGGATTTAAGGGAGCACCAAAGTTTCCTCAATTTTATATATTTGAAACTTTATTTTATTTTTTTAGGATTAATAAAAATAATAAGTTATTTAAGGCTGTAGAGACTTTATTATTAAATATTTCATCTAGAGGAATTTATGATCATTTAATGGGGGGAATTTCTAGATATACTGTTGATGAAAAATGGATAGTGCCACATTTTGAAAAAATGCTTTATGATAATATTCAATATGTAAATCTTCTTAGTCTTTATTTAAATGATATTACATCAAATTATTTAAAAGAAAAACTTTTACAAACAATTATTTTTATTAACAGTGAATTTAAATCTGAAAATAATTTTTTAGGATCAGCATTAGATGCTGATAGTGAAGGCGTGGAAGGTAAGTATTATGTATGGGAATATAATGAATTAAAAAATTTACTAAAAGATAAGTTTGATATTATAGAAAAAAATTATGATATTTCTGTAGATGGAAATTTTAATGGACTTAATATTCTTACGGAAAGAAAGAATATAAAATTAAATAATGAGGAAATACAAAAATTAGCGATAGCAAAAAAAATATTAAAAGATGCAAGAAATTTAAGAGTTAAACCTTTTTTTGATAATAAAGTACAGACTGATTTAAATTGCTATTGGCTATACGCTACCTTAAATGCATCTTTAGTTTTAAAAGATGATAATTTGTATAAGAGCTCTTTACGCTCAATGAAAGAGTTAAAGGATAAATTTAGAAATGGTATTTACCATTGTTATAAAAAAAATAATATTGATGTTGATGTTTTTCTAGATGACTATTCGTACTTTTCTTTAATTCTTATTACTATGTATGAATTAGAAGGTGATAAGGAGTCTTTAGAGCTTTGCCAAAAAATTATGATCGAAGCTTGGGAACTTTTTTTTAATAACGAATATAAACTTCTGCAAAAAAACGTTGTAAAATATAATGATTTATTTGTTAATCCAATCGATATTTCGGATAATAATTTGCCTAATGGAAACAGTATTTATTTAAAGATTTGTAATAAATTAAAAAATATAACAAATCAAAATGAATGGCAGAAAAAAATAGATTTTTTATCTAAAACATTTCATTCATACATTAATTATAATTACTCCCAAATGTTCAGTTTTATAAAGATATTAGATATTTGTGAAAAAAACGTAACAATAACTTTAAGTGGAGAATACGAAAAATATAAAGTTATTTTAAAAGAAATAAATATAAACAATATAAATGATGCAACAATAATACACAAAAATAACCAAGATGAATTTTTTGCGATAATATGTAGAAATCAAACTTGTTCTAAAAAACTTCAAAATATAAAAGATATTAAAAATTATTTAGAAAATTTATATAATGTTTAATAATTTTTCTAATCAACAAAAAGGTTCACTTTTAGCATTTATTGGAGTGATGTTTATAACTCCAGACTCTTTATTTATTCGTTTATCGAGCCTTGATACATGGAGTCTCCTTTTTTATAGAGGGGCAATACCTTTTGTTGTGGTATTAATTGGTTTAATTTTATTTTATAAATCTAACTTCTTTAATGCACTATTTCGAATAGGATATACAGGTATTTTCTACATTATAAGTTTTTCAGTATGTAACATTACATTTATAATCTCAATTCAAAATACAAATGTGGCTAACACTTTAATAATGGTAGCAATGGCACCAATGCTATCGGCTATTTTAGCAGCAATATTTTTAAAAGAGCCTACGAAAAAAGAAACCTGGATAGCAATTTTAATTACTTTTTTTTCAGTAACATTTATATTTTATGACTCAATCCAATTAGGTACTATAATCGGAGACATATTTGGTTTTATTACTGCATTAGGTTTAGCAATTAATGCTAATTTAGCTAGATTTGCTAAAGATAAAGATTTAGTTCCATCAGCTGTAATTGGAAAATTGGTTGTAGCTATTTTTGCATTTTTCTTTGTAGATAGTTACATGTTGTCAGAAACCGACGTGATAATTGTTCCTTTAATGTGTGTCATGTGTGTGGCTATACCTTTTGTTTTGGTTACAATTGCTCCAAGATATATTTCGGCCCCAGAAGTAAACCTGTTTTTTCTTCTTGAGGTCATTCTTGGTCCAATTTGGGTCTGGTTGATAATTAAAGAACAACCAAGTGATCAAACAATAATTGGGGGATTAGTTATAATCATCACAATTGCATTACATTCATTTGTGGCCTTAAAAAAAACACAAATCAAACCTAACTAGCCTAAAATTAACATTAATTATCTTATATTTAAAAATGCAAAAAGAAGTATCTAGATCATGGGCGCTATTTATAGGAATTGGAACCATGATGATTGCGCATGGTCTACAACTTCAAGTGATGGGTATAAGATCAGTAATAGAGAATTTCAGTGTAATAACTACTGGTATTTTTATGTCAGGTTATTACATTGGTTATTTTGTTGGTTCAAAAACTACTCCACAACTTGTCTCAAAAGTAGGACATATTAGAGTGTTTGCTGCATTTGCCTCTTTAGCATCTTTAAGTGCTTTATTAGCAGTAGTTTATGTAAATCCTCTTATGTGGACTGTTAGTAGATTTATTACAGGTATTAGTTTAGTGAGTTGTTATATTGTTAGTGAAAGTTGGTTAAATGATAGAGCAAACAATAAAAACAGAGGGCAACTTTTATCAGCTTATATGATCGTTATATATTTTGGTTTATCAATAGGAATGCTGCTTTTAAATGTGAGTGACCCTACAAATTATGAACCTTTTATTTTAGTATCAATTTTACTCTCTCTTGCATTGGTCCCTATTCTTTTAACTAAAAGATCTGCACCAAAGTTCAAAAAAATAGGCACTATGAGTATAAAAGAATTATATATAATATCTCCACTTGGTAGTCTAAGTTCATTTTGTACAGGTATTATTCATGGTGGATTTTTTTCGTTAATTGCTTTTTACGCAACTAAAGCTAATTTTAATTTATTTGAAACATCAATTCTACTATTTATCTCGACTATTTCTGGTGTTCTAGGTCAGTGGCCTATAGGTTATTTTTCTGATAAATACGATAGAAGACTAATTATTGTAATTACTACTTTTTCAGCAGCTATACTTGCACTATTTTCAATTTTAACATCAAACGATCCTATAGAAAATATTTATTGGTTATCTGAAATGCATTTTAAAAAAATATTATTTTTTATTTTTGTTGGAATGTACACTAGTTTTTGTTTGCCTTTGTTTTCACTTAACTTAGCACATACAAATGATTTTGTTTCTAAAGATCAGTTTGTTGCTGCAGGTGGAGGTCTTCAATTAATTTTTGGATTTGGTGCAATCTCAGGTCCTATATTATGCTCAATTTTTATACAAATTTTAGGTTTAAATGGTTTCTTTATTTTTTTAATAGTATTTCATTTATTTATTGGAATTTTTGGAATTCATAGAATGAAAGTAAGAGATGCCGCTATAAATCCAGACTCAACTTTTACACCTGTGCCCGCAACAATTACACCTGCAGGGCTAGAGTTAGATCCAGATGCACCTGCGAATTTAGAGAATTATAATAAATAATTAGTTTTATAATTTTTCTTTTATTGTGTTTACTAAGTTATCTATATCTTTAGATTTTGTATTCCATGCAGTTACAAATCTGACCGATTCATCAAACATTGCGTCTGAATGGGCTGAATATCCTTTTTTATTTAAATGTTCTTGGATATCCCTAGGTATCTTTACAAATATTTCATTTGACTCAGTTGGATAAGCTAATTCAATACTATTAATAAGAGAAAGTCTTTGACTTAAATCTTTTGCCATAGAATTTGCGTGTATTGCATTTTTTAACCAAACTTCATTTGCAATATACGCATCTAATTGAGCTGACAAAAATCTTGTTTTTGATAATAATTGGCCTGATCTTTTTTGAAGATATTGAAAATTATCCAAATCTTTAGGATTAAAGAAAATGATTGCCTCTGCATCTAGACATCCATTTTTTGTCCCACCAAAAGTTAAAACATCAACTCCTAATTTCCATGATACTTGAGCAGGTGTCTTATTTAATGATGCGACTGCATTAGAAAAACGTGCACCATCCATATGTATTTTCATATCATTTTCTTTAGCTATTTCAGAAATTTTTTCAATTTCATCTAATTTGTATACGACACCAGTTTCACAGGATTGAGTAATGCTAACTGAAGAAGGTTGGGTATTATGGACAATTCCTGTGCCTCTTATATTTTTTTTTAATTCATCTGTATTTAATTTACCATTTTGCCCATCAATTGTTATAAGTTTTGCACCTCCGGTAAAAAATTCGGGCGCACCACACTCATCTACATTAATGTGAGATAATTTATGACAATATATATTTCCATAGCTTGGTGTTATTGCTGATAAAGCAAGAGAATTTGCAGCAGTTCCTGTAACAGCAGTAAATATTTTAACTTCTTTTTCAAATAATTCCGAAAATTTATTGTTCAAATTTTTTGACCATTTATCAAATCCATAAGAATCGACATCACCATAATTAGCTTGATTTATTGCTTCTATAATTTCTGGACAAGCAGGAGTAACGTTATCTGATGAAAATATTGTCATTTATTGAGATGGAAAATAATCTTTTAAATCACCTTCTCTATATACATCTGCCGTACTACAATGTAGACCACCGCCAAAAGCATAAGCATCTCGAAGGTCAACTGGTATTACCTCTAGTCCAAGTTTATCAATTTGTTCGGCTTGATAAACTTCACTTTTTTCTACACAAACTGTTTTTGGATCTAAAACTAAAATATTCATAGATAGCCATACCGAGGAATAACATAGAGGTGGTGGTGTATTATGTGCTGGCTGAGCTGAGTCAATTATTTTCCAACCATTTTTCTCAAATATTTTTCTTTGATCGGAGGGCAACCTTCTTTGAGGATTATTAATTATAATACCCTCTGTAATTGGTGTAAATGTTGCATCAATATGTATTGGATATGGATCACCAGGAAAATTGACCGTATGAACTCTATGATTTTTAAAATGTCTTTTTAACCAATCTATACCTTTCAAATTAGTTGTAAAACCATGTTGAACAACTAAATCTTTTCCAAATCTTAAAATATCTGCTGCATCAAATAGTGGTTCTTCCTCTGTTGTTACAAAAAATTTATTTTTTGTCCATTCAAGTCTCTTTTCAACCCCTATTTTATCAGATAAATAATCTTTTCTATAATCTAAATCTGTGAGTCTTGGTTTAGGAGCAGTCTCATGTTTCATATTTGGATCCTCATTAAAATATTTTTGCAATAGTGGTCGATAGTTTAGGTATTCAAACCATCTACATCTGTAACTCATAGTAGCCTCTAACATTTCATTGCCAACTGTCAAAATCACATCTCTAGCTGGCATACATCCAAACATGCTTTCAGCTTTCCAGTCTGGTGTAGAAATTTCCTGATTATGTTTTATTGGATTTGGTCTGTCTACTTTAATGCCTCTATTGATTAATATTTTTGAAAAATTGTCTAATAATTCATTTGCTTTATCTACACTTTCCTGTGATCTTGGTCCATGTTTACCTTTCATGTCCGATTCTTCTGGCACTTTTGCATCTAAAGCCGGCTCAGGTGCTGGTATGCAACAACCATCAGCTCTACCAACTATTACATGTTTTAATGGGTCCCATTCATTCCAGCTGTTTACGATAGTTTTTGACATTAATTTAATCCAATAAACCTTTTATTATTTTGCATGATTAAACTGTAATAAAATATTGATATAAATATCATAAAACCACCGATGATAGTATTATTTGAAGGTACCTCATTAATTCCAAACCAAGGCAGCCATACCCAGAAGATACCTCCGATTATCTCTACTAATGATAATAAAGTTAATTCTGTTGCAGGGATTGTTCTTGATCCAATAGAATATAATATTAACCCTAGGCAAACCAAAGTGCCATGAACACCAAATAATGTTTGATTTTTAGCTGATGATAAAAAATCAAGATCTTGATTTATAATAATCAAACATGAAAAAGCTGCACAAATTAGTCCTGCTATAGCAACAGTAGAAAATTTTGGTGTTTCTTTTCTCCATCTTAAAGATACTGAAAAAATTGCAAAACCCAATGCAGATATCAGGCCAAATATTAGACCGAAAATAGATCCTTTGTTTTCATTATCCAATGCAATAATTATTATTCCTATTGATGCAAAAATTATGGACAGCCAAACACTTAAAGAAACTTTTTCTTTCAAAAATAGGAAACCTAATAAAGCAGTTATAAATGGCATGGCAGCTAGACATAAAAGTGTTACTGCTGCAGATGTATTTGTAATTGACCAAATAAAGGACATCATTGCTATTGCTAAACCAGTGCCACCAAGTAAACCTGAAATACCTATATTAAAATAGTTTTTATAAAAACTCTTACCTTCTTCGAAATATAGATATACGTTAAGTAATAAAAAAATTACAAGACCTCTAAAAAACAAATATTGCCAAGCCACAATATTTGCCCCATCGATATTCCTTACAACATAAGGTCCAAACGACCAAAATAGACCAGCCAATAAGACTACAGGTATAGCTGTCCTAGGATTTTTAAGTTCTAACATGACCAAATTTATTACTTATTTTTTTACTACACAAGAAAAATAAATATAAAAATTTTTAATAATACAATATAAATATATTTTTAATGGACCTAGAAATTTTAAAATTTGCATCTGACACTTCTAATACAAAAGATATACAAAAATGTACTCATAAAGCTAAATCAAAAAATATATTATGTGGAGATTATATTTTTATAAAGTTGAATTTAGAGAAAAATTTTATCAAAGATGTATTTTTCAAAACGCATTCATGTATTTATTGTCAAGCATCTGCAAGTTTACTTTTGAAGGAAATAAAACATAACAAATTAGATAATGTAGTTAAATTATTGAAAGAGATAAACGAATTTTACGCCGGTAAAAATATCAAAATCAAAGGTCATTTAGGCAAAATTTTTAATAAAAAAAACTTTAAAAGGAGGCAATGCATTCATTTGCCTGTCAAATCTTTATATAAGGCACTTAAATTAAAAAATTAACCAATTATGAAATTATTTTTTACTAAAAGACCTATCCCAATACCTAGTATTAATGCTAGAATTAATCTTGTTTTTTTATTCATTGACTATTTTTTTGAAAAAAGACTGCTTATTTTAGTTTTTGTGGTTTCCCATAATCTAGCCATTCCAAGTGGCTCATAAATCATAAATACTATCATTAAAACACCAAAAACTACTTGCTCAATTGCTGATATAATTGTTGCATCTATGGCTCCATGAAAAAAATTATTTCCGATATAGTTCAGTAAAACTGGGAATAACAAAATAAATGCTGCGCCTATAAAAGCTCCATTAATTGTTCCAAGTCCTCCTAAAATTACCATAAACAATACTTTAAATGAAAGTTTAATATCAAAGGCAACTGGTTCTAAAGATTTTAAATATGTAAATGCAAATAGTGCACCTGCTACACCACAATAAAAAGAACTTATTGCAAATGCTTGTAATTTTGTTTTTAATAATGATACTCCCATTGACTCTGCTGCAATGTCCATATCCCTTACGGACATCCAATTTCTACCGGTACTACCTCTGGCCATATTCATAGCTAGAAGTGTCATGGGAGTTACAACTGCAACAATTATCAAATACATTTCAACTGGCGAGGTAAATGATTTACCCATTATTACAATATCTTGTGCGGTTATAATCCCTGACGAATCGTAATTTTTAAACCATCCAAATTTATCTATCATCCAAATAATAAAAAATTGTGATGCTAAAGTAGCTACCATCAAATAAATTCCTCTTACTCTTAAACTTGGAAGACCAAATAATATTCCAAATGCCGCCGCAATTAAACCTGAAATCATTAAGGCGGCAAAAAAAGGTATACCAGGAACTCTTAAAATTAAATTAAAGCAAGCAAAAGCACCTGCAGCCATAAATCCTGCTGCTCCTAATGCTAACTGACCAGTATAACCCATAATAATTTGTTGGCCGATAGTTGCTAGGGCTAAACATAGCCATGGTATAAGTATTGATGTATACCAATAACCTGATTTTATAAAAGCTGGGATAATTGCTAATCCAAGTATCATCAAGACGACAAAGTTTATAATATCGTTTCGTGTATATGTCATAAAAACAGGTTTCATTTAAACTCTCCTAATAATTTTCTCACCAAATAAACCTTCTGGTCTATACAATAAGAAGAATATAGCTAGTACATATGGAGCCCATCCCTCGATTGCACCCCCAAAATAAGGACCAATGTATACTTCTAAAACTTTTTCTGTTGCACCAATCAATAGACCTCCAATAATTGCTCCAGGTATAGATGAAAAACCTCCAATAATTAAAACCGGTAGAGCTTTTAAGGCTAAATCAACTAGAGCAAATTGTACACCAGCTCTTGCGCCCCACATCATACCTGCAACAAGTGCAACAACTCCTGCTGCCGACCACACTAAAAGCATTATGTGTTTTAATGGAATTCCAATTGAACTAGCTGCGCCTGCATCATCTGCGACAGCTCTTAAACCCAATCCCATTTTTGTATACTTAAACAATAAAGTCAGCCCAATAATCATACCTGCTGCAACTATTCCAGCAGTTAAGTCAATTGCACTAATAAATAATTTTAAGTTGTCTGCTATCCATGGTATTGGAAAATCTTTAATTCCAAGATCAAGTCTTCTTACTTCAACTCCCCACATTGCCTGGGCCAAACCCTCTAATACATAACCTAATCCAATTGTCGCCATCAGCAGGGTGTCTTCACTCTGATTCATTAAAGGTCTTAAAACAAGTCTTTCTGTGCATAGGCCTACAAAGATCATTAATATTACCGCTAAAATGAAGGCCAGAACAAAAGGTACATTGAAATCTTGCATAAAACCAACAAAAGCTAGCACTGCAAAAAATACCATTGCACCTTGAGAAAAATTAAAAGTTGCTGATGCTTTATAAATTAATACAAAACCTAAGGCGACTAACGAATACATTGTTCCAGCTAATAATCCACCTACAACAACTTCAATAAAAAATAAAATTTGATCTGCCATGATTAATGTTCAACTCCTAAATAAGCATCTATAACTTTTTGGTTAGATCTAACTTCATCAGGTGTTCCATCTCCAATAACTTTACCATAATCTAAAACTACAACTCTGTCTGAAATATCCATTACAACACCCATATCATGTTCAATTAATACCATGGTTGTTCCAATTTCATCATTTACTTTTAGAATAAATCTACACATCTCTCTTTTTTCCTCAACATTCATGCCTGCCATTGGCTCATCTAACAAAATTAAATTTGCGTCTGTTGCTAAGGCTCTACCGAGTTCAACTTTTTTTTGTAAACCATATGGAAGTTTACCAACTGGTGTATTTTTAATATCTTCAATCTCTAAAAATTCGACTATTTCTTCACATCTATCTCTGTTTACCTTTTCCTCATTTTTAGCCTTTGGTAATTGTAATGCAACCTCAAAAAAATTTGCTTTAGTATGAAGCTTTCTACCAACTAATATATTATCAAGAACCGACATTCTTTTAAATAAAGCTAAATTTTGGAACGTTCTTGATATTCCCTTTTGTGCCATAATATTCGGGGTAACTTTTTGAATTTCTTCGCCTTTATAAGTTACAGATCCAATTTGAGGTTTATATATTCCATTAATACAATTAAGCATTGAGCTTTTCCCTGCCCCGTTAGGTCCAATGATTGCTCTAATCTCATGTTCTAGGACATTGAATGATGTATCAGTAATAGCTTTTACACCTCCAAAACTTAAAGAAATATTTTTTACCTCTAAAACTGGTCCACCTATTGGAAAATTTCTATCTGCCATTAATTAACCTTTTTCTTTTTTTTTCCTTCCTCTTTAAGTACATCTCTAAAGTTTTTTCTACCCTCTTTAGAAACACCTAAATATAATTCTTTCACCTTATCATCATTAAGTAAACTTTTAGCTGTGCCCTCTAACATCACTTTTCCAGTTTCTATAATATAACCATGATCAGAATTTTTTAATGCAACGTTAGTATTTTGTTCAGCTAATAAGACACTAACACCCTCTTTTTGATTTAGTTCCTTAACAATGTTAAATATTTCTGCAACAAGTTGAGGTGCTAACCCCATTGAAGGCTCATCTAACAATAACATTTTTGGTTTTGCCATCATCGCCCGAGCAACTGCTATCATTTGTTGTTCACCACCCGAAGTAAATCCTGCCTGGCTTTTTCTTCTTTCTTTAAGTCTTATAAAATATCCATAAATTTTTTCTAATTCTTGATTTATGTCACCTCTTGAAAGTTTTCTTGAGTATGCTCCACTTATAATGTTCTCTTCCACTGTTAAATGCCCAAAACATCTTCTTCCCTCTAAAACCTGAACCATTCCCATGTTAACCATTTGTGAAGGATTTTGTTTTTCAATAGTATTTCCATCATAACTGATGGTGCCGTCTGTAACTTTTCCACGTTCAGAAGCCAACATTGTAGATATTGATTTTAAAGTTGTGCTTTTTCCAGCTCCATTACCTCCTAATAAAGCAACTATTTTTCCCTTAGGAACGTTAAGGGTTACATCGTGAAGAGCTAATATGACATTGTCATATACAACTTTAACATTTTTAAGTTCTAAAATGTTTCCAGATGCAGAACTCATAAATTTTATATCCCTCTAGTATAATAATTTAGACTTTAATATTGGGGG
>MDSW01139115.1_pt1 | contig 49178 bp, 44 predicted proteins | sample 811171 | NCBI WGS metagenome assembly MDSW01 (sample SAMN05326641, study PRJNA326480) | marine metagenome | isolation source: seawater | place: Atlantic Ocean: North West | collected 2012
AATTTACTGAACTATTTAACGAGTCTGTCTTCTTCCCATTCGCCTTCATGAACATAACCTTGCTTAGGGCCTTCACCCCAAGTATAAGATCCTCTTCCATGCTTTTTATTATTTTTATATTCTCCTTCATATCTTGTGCCATCAGAATAAGTACTTATTCCTTTACCATGTCTTTTACCATCCTTATATTCTCCTATATACTTTTCACCCGTTGGCTTAGTGTAAGTTCCCATACCATTCATTTTATCGTCTTTCCATTCACCTACATATTCATGTCCATTATTGTGACCCTTCCCCCAGGTATAAATTCCACTTCCATGTTTCTTGTTATCTTTCCATTCACCTGAATATTTATGACCTTCCATGGGACCTTTTCCCCAGACATAAGTTCCTTTTCCATGTTTCTTACCATCCTTTATTTCACCCTCATATTTAGTACCATCTGACCAAATATTTATTCCTTTTCCATGTCTTATATTGTTTTTCCATTCACCCACATATTTTTCACCATCTTCCCACTTACCATCTACCTTATTTGAAGCAGTGTAAGTTCCTTTTCCATGGTAGGTACCGTTCTTCCACTCACCTACATATTTACCTCCTGGAAAAGAAAGAACTCCTTCGCATTTATCCCATACAAGGGGGTCACCACCCTCGCACATAGGTAAAGAATATGAGTTAATTGAAATTAAAAAGAAGAATAGTAGTAGACTATTTAGGTTGTTCATCATTTAATTATAGCAAATATTTAGTTTTACTAAAAGTTCACTTTACTGGACTTTTGATAATTTTCTGATTATTTTATAGCTAACAAATTTGAATTTAATAATTAATAAATGGAGAAAATATATGAATATTATTAATAAAGTCTTATTAACTTTAGTTCTACTTTTAGGGATGAATATGAACTTACTTGCTGGTGGAGATCCTTCAGAAATAGTTATTAAAACCAGAGCAGACTCCCATGCTCCAATTTCTATTATGGGTGACCATACACACAAGGAGGGACAAGTAATGTTTTCGTATAGATATATGACAATGGGTATGGACGGATATCAATCAGGCTCGTCTTCTTCGAACTATACTAAGGCTAGAACTAAACCATTAGGCGGCAATTATATGACAGTGCCTGAAGAGATGACTATGAATATGCACATGATAGGTGCCATGTATGCTCCATCAGACGATATAACTTTAATGATAATGGGTAGCTATTTAGATAGTGAAATGAAAGTTAAAAAACATTCTAATAAAAAGAAAAAAACTTTAGAATCTAGTGGTAATGGAGACACTAAAGTATCTATACTTAAAAACCTGGCTCATAATGATAACGCCAAACTCCATGCTTCTTTAGGTCTTAGTTTGCCAACAGGGTCAATTTCAAAAAAGGATATTATGTTTGGATCAAAGGAAGAGACTTTAGGTTACAATATGCAATTGGGATCTGGAACCTATGACGCCCTACCTGGATTCACTTACGTATATTCTGAAGATAATTATTCTTACGGCACTCAAATATCAAGTGTTTTAAGGATTGGTAAGAACTCTAAAGACTATGCTCTAGGAAATATATATAAAAGTAATATTTGGTTTGCTATACCTTTTAATGACAAACAAACTTCCTTTTCTATTGCTTCACAATTTAAATTTCAAGGTAAAATTAAAGGGAGCCATAAAGATATTAAGACTATAATGAGTTTTGCTCAAGATAGAGATTCCTCTGGAAGTAAAAGAATTGATATTTCTATAGGTGCTAATCATATTTTTCCTAATAAAATAAGGGCTAGTGTTGAGTATACAATGCCAACATATAATGATGTTAACTCTGTTCAGCTTGATTCAGAAAATGCTCTAATGTTTGGCTTAGGATTCGCATACTAATTTATCAATTTGTTAATATTTATAAAATGTCCAGTACTGAGTGTTCTGTTCTATAATTATCCTTGACAATTTTTTGTATAAGTGATATTAATTCTATATACCATAGATCATGGTTTAAAAGATCCTCATGGAACATGAGTGAAAAGTTCTCCATAAGTCATGGGAACAAGACTCGCATAGAACATGCGTTAAAAGTTCAAATATTTCTCCAAAGGGGGTATTTGAATATGAAACTTTTGTTAAAGAGGCAGGTTAGAGTCAATGTAACCAGCAAGGTTAACCTAGTTAATAAAACTAGGGTGGCTAATATGCTTAAGGTCGCAACTGATTCAAGAAAACCAGCAAATTCAAAATTTATTCATCTTTCTGCTATAAAAGCTTACCAGCGTCAAAAAGCTTGGAAGTTAAATGTTAGAAAGATCTCTAAAATTCAGTTTGCTTTAGTTTAATATAAGCATGGATTATGTGCAGGGGGTTTTAACTTTGAAATTTCCTGCCATTTGAATTTTATATTTACTTTCTTCAAACTAGCTTTTACATTTGTATCATGAGAAATGAACTTAAGGTCCTATTGGCCAATATATCTTTAATTTCTTCAATTGCGACATTAGTATATGTTTACTTTAAAAATTTCCTACCTAAATCAAAGATAAGATTGGAATATGTACTTTTCTCTCTTCCGCTTACCTGGGCTGTTATTTCAAATATTTTATATATTAATGGTTGGGCAAGAGATAGTCTTTGGGACATTAACGTAGTTTATTGTGCCGACTTAGCATATTCTCTTGGGGCTAGCCCTCAAACCGATTGGTTTGTTAATGCATCATGTCAGGAGTCTATTCCATTACAGTTTACATACCTAAAACTACTATTAGATATAGTTCCCTTTTCACTTTTTGAATATGACTTCTTTGAAAAAGTTTGGGTGATATTTCTTGGACTAACCGCATTAGGTTATGGATTTATATCAAAGAAGCTATTTGAATTAGAAATAAATTATTTTTTCATTTTGGTATTTATTCTAATAGCTTATCAGGGATCAAATATTGTATCTCTTCAGGCTGGGAACATAGCCGTACCAATCTACTTACTAGTATTTTTTGGAATTCTTTTATTAAAGCATAACAAGTACCAGATAATTTTCTTCCCCATAGTCGCTTTTGCGACTTTCTTAAAGTTTCATTTGGCCTTATTTCTCCTTGTACCATTTATGGTTCAGAAATTTTTCAATTTCAAAGGATATGTTTTATTCTCCATAACTCTCTCTTCTTTATTTGGATTAAATTATTTGCTACATGGACCATTTATCAATGAATGGCTTGTTAATCTGAAGTATGTCGATATGGGCTTAGCACCGATCTTTGCGGAAATGGATTTCTTAAAATCTTTATGGACTACAAATGGTGAGGCTACAATGTCCAAGGTTCAGTTTAATGCTTTATGTAAAATTTTTATATTCCCTTTGTTCTTTTTAAATCTAATTTTCTTTAGAAAGTATTTGATTAATAAAGTCTCAGATAAAGAATTCTTCAATATACTCTTGATACTATCAATATTTGTTTTTGTTTTAGTCCTTCCAAGACTTAAAGTCTATGATTTTTTTATTATATCTTGTGTCTCAATAAAAATTTATTTGGACTCAATTGATACTATAGTTAGCAAAGATTTTTTGCTAAAAATGATATCAATTTTAATTATTATTTTATTTTATTTGTCATCTACCTACTGGAGACCTCAATGGGACCTTACAAATATTAGCTATTATTATGTATTATCTATTTACTTTCTATATCAAGCTATGGTTATTAGAAAGATAAAGGTAAAATATTAATAAGAGGGCAAGAATGAGCATAGAAGCAAAATTTGAGAAAAGATTAAGTATTTTACAAGTTGAAGAGTCACAAAGTTTTGCTCCCAAATTTGATGATAATGGTTTGATACCAGTTGTTACTACCGACTATAAGAGCGGTGAAGTCCTAATGCAAGGTTATTTGAATTCTGAATCTTTTGCTATGACCTTAGAGCTGGGGGAAGCGGTGTATTACTCTAGAAGTAGAAAGCAGATTTGGCATAAAGGAAAAACAAGTGGATTAGTTCAGACTATAAGAGAAATAAGGATTGATGATGATCAAGACTGTGTTTGGTTAAAAGTAGATGTAGATGGTGGAGCTAGCTGTCATGTTGGATATAGATCTTGTTTCTATAGAAGCATACCTTTTGGAAGAAACTTAGATAAATCCAAAAGGATTGAATTAAAGTTTGAAGAAAAAGAAAAAGTATTTGACCCTAAGAAGGTTTATGGAGATTCACCTAATCCAACAAAATTATGAATTTAGAAAAGGTCTTCTCTCCTAGAATTTTAAGTCTAAGCTTAATTTGTATTTTAGCATTGACTCTTGCAACTTCTTTTTTTTATCAGTTCTTTTTTAACTTTACACCCTGTTTCATGTGTACATTGCAAAGAGTATGTTTTTTTGTTCTTCTTATATCCTTAAGTGCAAAGTTTGCTAAGAACTCTAAAAGCTTATTCTTAAATATAGTACTTATTTCATTTAATTTTCTAGGTATATTCTTCAGTTCTAGACAAGTTATACTGCAAAATAAAGTTCTAAGTGAAAACTCTTCCTTTTTGTGTTCTCCTAACGTTGATACTAATTCTAATTCTTCATCTTTGGGTGATTTTATCTCACAGCTGTTCTCTTTTGAAGGTAGTTGTACAGATATTTCCTCAACTCTTTTTGGTGTATCTTTTGCAGCTTGGTCTTTATCTATCTTTTTATTATCTCTAGTGTTTATTTTATTAATAGTTGTGAAAGAAAGAAAAAATTAACTATTTCACTAACTTGATACTCACTCATTAATATGAGACACTGTCTCATGATTAAATTTTGTGGGCATGTAACATTAATATTTTTATTTTTTGTATTATCAGGCATAACATTTGCTCCATTTGCAAAAGAAAAGTTTAAAGTTGTTACAACTTTTACTATTTTTGCGGATATGGCTAGGAATATTGCTGGTGACAAAGCTGAGATAGTCTCAATCACTAAACCTGGGGCAGATATTCATACTTATCAACCAACACCAAGAGATATTCTAAAAGCTGAAAAAGCTGATTTAATTCTTTGGAATGGTTTAAACTTAGAGCTTTGGTTTGAAAAGTTCTTTCAGAATATTGATTCTACACCATCAGTAATATTAACTAAAGGTATAATCCCACTGGGTATTAGTGAAGGTTCTTATAAAGGTAAGCCAAATCCTCATGCATGGATGTCTCCTAATGATGGATTGATCTATATAGAAAATATTAGAGCTGCTCTTGTAAAATATGATCCAGAAAACACATTAACTTATAATAAAAATGCTAAAGAATATTCTAGAAAGCTTAATTCCGCAATTCTACCAATTAGGAATAAGTTCTCTACTATACCAAGGGAAAGACGGTGGTTAGTAACCAGCGAAGGTGCCTTCAGTTATTTAATTAGAGATTTTGGCCTAAGAGAGTTATATTTGTGGCCTATGAATTCAGATAGTCAAGGTACCCCGAGCCAAGTTAGAAATGTTATAGATAAAGTAAGAGAAAATAATATTAGTGTAATTTTTAGTGAGAGTACAATTTCACCAAAACCTGCCCAGCAAGTAGCCCAAGAAGCTGATATAAGCTACGGGGGTGTTTTATATGTCGACTCATTAAGCCTTAAAGATGGCCCAGTTCCAACATATCTTGATCTTTTGAGAGTAACTACCGAAAGAATTGCAGATGGTTTAAAGGAAAGTCTTGAGTAGTTTAGATGTATAATTCCGTTTCAGGAGCGAACTCTTTAGAGGTTAACAATGTTCAAGTTGTTTACAATAATGGCCATACGGCATTATCTAACGTAACTTTCAATTTAGACAAAGGAGTGATTGCTGCATTAGTTGGGATCAATGGTAGCGGTAAGTCTACTTTATTTAAAGCCATAATGGGCTTTGTACCATTAAAAACTGGCACTATAAAATTATTAGGTTTAAATATTGATTCAGCCTTAAAGAAAAATCTAATAGCTTATGTTCCTCAGAATGAAGAAATTGATTGGGATTTTCCTATTCTCGTTGAAGACGTAGTTATGATGGGAAGATATGGTCATATGAATTGGCTAAGAATTCCAAAGGAAAATGATTTTAATTTAGCAAGGGAGTCGCTAGATAGGGTAGGTATGCAAAGTTATTCTAAAAGACAAATAGGTGAACTTTCAGGGGGTCAAAAGAAGAGAGTTTTTCTTGCAAGGGCGCTAGCTCAAAAAAGTGAAGTTATTCTTCTTGACGAACCTTTTACAGGGATAGATGTAAAGTCAGAAGAAGAAATAGTTTTATTATTATCAAATTTAAGAGATGAAGGTAAAGTGATACTAATTGCTACACATAATTTAGGAAGTGTTCCTGAATTTTGTAATCAAAGTATATTAATTAATCAAACTATAATAGCTTCTGGTCCAACAGATATTGTTTTTACACAATCAAATTTAGAGCTAACTTTTGGTGGAGCTTTGAGGCAATTCATCCTTCCTGGAAAAGATATTCATACTGACAAAGACGATAGGGGCGTCACTGTGTTAACGGACGACGAAAGACCATTGGTCTTCTATGATAAAGCTGAAATTAAAAAGAGTGAAAAATGATTGATCTACTAATGGAACCTTTTGCATACGAATATATGAATAGGGCGATCTGGATGAGTACATTAGTTGGAGGGCTTTGCGCTTTCCTTTCTTCATATCTAATGTTGAAAGGCTGGTCTCTGATGGGTGATGCACTTTCCCATGCAGTAGTACCAGGTGTTGCTGGAGCATATATCCTAGGACTTCCATTCTCTTTGGGTGCTTTTTTATCTGGTTCTTTGGCTGCACTTACAATGTTGTTCCTAAATAAAAAAACAAAATTAAAAGAAGATGCAATTATTGGGATAATCTTTACATCTTTTTTCGCACTTGGACTTTTTATAGTTTCACTAAATCCCACTTCAGTTGATGTGCAAAAGATAATTCTTGGAAATATCTTAGCTATTACAGATTTTGATACTCTACAGCTAGTTCTAGTTTCTTTGATTTCTTTTATAGTTCTAACCTTAAAATGGAAAGAATTTATGATTGTTTTCTTCGATGAAGTTCATGCTAAGTCTGTCGGGATTGACTCCTATAAGATAAAGGTTTTATTCTTTACCCTTCTCAGTGTTGCCACAGTAGCCGCATTGCAAACTGTGGGTGCTTTTCTCGTTATAGCCTTAGTGGTGACTCCGGGAGCAACAGCTTATTTAATAACAAATAGATTTTCGACATTGATAATATTAAGTATCTCTATAGGTTCGGTAACATCTTTTTGCGGATCCTATTTAAGTTATTTTATTGATGGTGCAACCGGGGGAGTTATTGTTCTAATGCTAACAATAGTTTTCTTTGCTGCATTTATCTTTAAAAACAATGGCAATCCTATGGTTTGGAAGAAAGACAAAAGAGGCTTGCTTAAAGATGTTTGAATTCATTGAGACACTAATAATTCCATTTACTTTTGGATTTATGCAAAAAGCATTTCTTATGTCTGTTATCATCGCAATACCTATGTCAATTCTTTCATGCTACCTTGTCCTAAGAGGTTGGTCATTAATGGGAGATGCTATATCTCACGCAGTCTTACCAGGAATTGTTATAGCATATATTTCTCAAATAGCCCTCGCTATTGGTGCTTTTATAGCTGGTGTTTGCTGCGCCTTACTTTCGGGTTACATAAAAGCTAATACCAGGATTAAGCAGGATTCAGTCTTGGGAATTGTTTTTTCTGGCATGTTCGCATTAGGTTTAATCTTATATTTAAAGATAGAAACAGAGATTCATTTGGATCATATTCTATTTGGAAATATATTGGGACTATCATGGAACGACGTTCTTCAGGGCCTAATTCTTGCTAGTATTTGTACTATATTTATATTAATTAAAAGATTAGACATTCTTGTTAATATTTTCGATACTCAACATGCAAAAGCAATAGGGATTAATGTTTCAAAATTAAATTATATTTTTTTAGCTGTACTATCTCTTGCTATAGTCGCATCTATCGAATCTAGTGGGATAATATTAGGTATTGCAATGTTAATAATACCAGGAGCAATTTCTTTTCTTATTTCAAAAGATTTTATTAGAATGCTTAAATATTCTGTAGCTATATCAGTTTTATGTTCAATTTTTGGAGTTTATCTAAGCTTTTTCTTAGATAGTGCTCCAGCACCAACTATAGTTCTGATAATGACAATTGTATTTATTTTTTGCTTCTTTAAGCAATCAAGTAAAGCACAAAAAGTTTAAGTTTTTTTATGGGCACATTCTTTACAGAAACCGTAAAAATGCATCTCATGGCCTAGTATTTCAAATCCCTTTTCTTTTAATATTTTCTTGTACATTTTTTCTTCACCAAAATCTGGAAATTCTATATTTTCTTTGCATGATATGCAAAATGCATGGTGGTGGGGTTTTTCATCAAAGACAAACTCAAAATGCTGATGTTTCTCTCCAAAAGCGGTCTTTCTTAAAACTAAAGATTTAACTAATTCATTTAAAGTTCTGTACAAAGTGGCTCTAGATACAGAATCTTTTTTTATTTTTAATAAATCTTCAGCACCAAAGTGATTATTCATTTTAGTTATCAAGTTAAAAACCTCGATTCTTGCTTTTGTTAGTCTGAGATTGTTCTTGTCTAGATAGTTAACAAACTTTTTTTGTTCAACAACAATCTTATTTCTTTGTTCTTTGGTTATCATTGTTATATATAAAAAATATCATTTAGAAATTAATTTGTAAAACTATTTTCTGACAATTATTTCTTTTAAGATTGCTTGAGTTTCTTCTAAGTAGAATATATCTAAAAACTCTTCAATGCTTTCATCGGAATCATTTAATTGATCCCCCATGTTCTTTAAAAGTTCTCGTTTCATATTTTCTATTATCTTATTGCTTTTACTTTTAAATGTATTCCCAAGTTGTAATGAATATTCCAATAGCTCTTCCTTGGGATGTAGTGAGTCAATTAGGCCAATTTTTAAAGCTTCTTCAGGGTTGATTAAATTTCCATTTAATAGTAAATTTTTAGAATTATTTAAACCCACAGAGCTTTTCAGCATATAAATAGTGCTAGAAAATAATGATAATCCAATGTTAATTTCATTTAATGCAATTTTTGCTCTTTTATCTACCATATTTTTAAAGTCACAACTTAAAGCAATCATGCAGCCTGCACCTGTTGCATGGCCATTCACCGAAGCTATTGTAATTTTTTTAGAAAGATAAAGGCTTTTGCATATTTCTAGTAATTTATGAATTGAATTCTTAAGCTCACTTCTCTCAAGTAATAGGAAAGCTGGGATATCTAAACCAAAAGAAAAAAAACTTCCAGACCCTGTTATAAGTGTTACATTTGTGGTTTCATCTATCTCAGCATCATTGATTGCCCTCTTAAGCATATCTAGCATATTTTTATCAATAGCATTTACTTTCGGTTTATTAATTGTGATTATTGATACATTCTCATTTTTACTAGATTCTATCATTTTTTATCCCTAGCCCTTTTTTGATAAATTATCATTTGAGTACATCTAAAAAGAGCAATAACTTTTAGACTTTTTTCTTCAAAGATTTTAGAGTCCCATACATGAAGAGTCTTGCCTTTATGAATGAGGTTTGCCTCACAAACCATTATTCCCTTTTGAACTGCTGAAATAAAGTTAGTTTTGAGCTCTATAGTTGCAAACATTTGATCTTTTTTAAGGTGATACATGGTCCCAAAACCGCATGCAGTATCTGCTAAGCTCGTTATTGCTCCACCATGGATAAGAGCGTTTGGAGCCATTATTACTTTAGATACTTTTAGCTTGGCCACGGCACCTTGCTTATTAATTTTAGTAATCTTAATTCCTAGATGTGATACGAATGAATCTTTGGCTAAAGAATTCATCTGTTTAACATTTGAAATCTTAGAGAAATCAATTTTCTTCATAAATTTTATGATAGCATAATAAACTTATTTCCTAATACAGTTTTATTAATTAGCTAAAGAAGATGAATAACCCACCAATTATTAACGCATAAGACCATAAATAATCAAAGTTCACCCATGCTGTTCTTAGTATCCTAAGTCCTATTACCTTATATACAAAATATGCTATTGTAGTGGAGATAATTATCATTCCTGCCATATGTGACACTAAGGGTAGAAGACCACTTTTAAATATATGAACCACGGAATGATGACCTGATTGAGTATTAAATCCTGGAATCAACATAAGCCCTGCGCCGTGTGATGAGGCCATTAAGAAAGACCATATTACAAGATCAATATTCCCCACATTCATTTTAACCCAGTTCATATGGGCACGATCATAAATTTTATACGCTCCAAAAATAATTAACACAGATGCAAAGAAAATTTTAGTATAATGAATTGGGATTATATTCTTAAGAGTCTCAAATATGGCTAATGTCACTATAAGCGAGGCTAGGTGTCCAACAGCTATTGGTATTTGACTAGTAAATATCTTTCTAGTCGATTCCTTTTGCATAGCAATCGAGACACTAAAAAGCCATCCCATACCAGGGTTTATTCCATGATAAACCCCAAGAGTAAGAAAGAATAGTAAAGAATGTTCCATGGTTTCCATTATAAGCTCCAAACTTCAGAATAATATTATTTAAAACTATTCTTCATTTGGATAACAAAACGAATCTGATGAAGCATCTCCGCCCTGTAGCCTAACTTGGTGCGTTCTTTGATCTCCGAAGTCCATGAAGAAGTCTTTATCTAGTGTTATTCCACCTGATAAATCTACATCGGCTTTAACAAACCAGCCTTTTATATCATCGTAAAATTGATCGTCCCAACTACTGTAAAGTGAGTTAGTAAAATAAAGTCTTTTACCATCCCTACTTAGTTCGACCATCTGTGGTCCACCTGTTGCTGGACTACCATTAGGATGAGCTTTTTTCTTTGCCCCCCCGCCGATTTCAACCATTCCTACTAATTTAGGTTTAAATGGATCTGAAACATCATACTGGTGAAGTTCTCCAGTACCCCAGCAGGAAACGTATAAAAACTTATCATCCAATGATAAATTTATGTCTGTTATTAGTGGTGGGACAGCCCCAAATTGTTTAAGTGGTGCGGGTAAATCTTCTACTGCCGCAGGCTGCGCTGGTATAGTTATAGTTTTTTTAATTTTCCACTCATCTTTCTCAAGGTACCATGTCCAAATAGATGCTGATAAATCTTGAGTGTTGACTACTACACCAACAAAACCATAAGTATTTTTTGGATTCTTAGATGGCCTAAGTTCTAATACCATCTGATGTTCCTTTCCTAGATCTAATTCATGTAGATGATTATGTGTTTTTAAATCCCATATATGAAGCTTGTGACCATATCTTCCTGCCACAGCAGCTTCCAGATTTAGCCCATTTTCAAAGAGATCTGGAGTACCCCATTCTGAGGTTATTACTCTGTCATGACCTAAGTGCCACCAGAAGTCGTAGGCATAGTGTTGGGGACCTCTATCTTTTTCCCATTGTCCTTTTATTTCTAAAGTAAGGTGATCCATTAGGAATATTCCACCAGGACCTTCTCCTGATTCAGTTCCACCACCTAAGGCACTAACATAAATACCTTCAGGACCGCAATGAATAGTATGAGGTCTACTGTAGCCAGTTTTTTTCATTAATTCTTCAGGCTCAATAGTTTTGATTATTTTAGGGTCTTTTGGATTATCTTTTGTATCTACAATATACATTCTTGAAGATCTTAATCCTGGGATAAGTAGATATCTCCTTTCAACGTCTGGGTGAGGAGCATACGGGCATAAGTGAGCACTGCATGCATTCCAACCAAAGTGATGTAATTCATCTCCAATATTAGGAAGTGTTAGTTCTCCAACTTTTGATAAGTATGAATCTGATTCAGGATTCACATCTACGGTTGAAAGAGAGTCAGGCTTACCATGAACATTTAGTGTTGCAATATAAGCAAGTTCTTCTTTTGGTGCCTCCATTGCCATTTTAGCAGTGGGGTAAAAAGTTTTATCAGCAGTCATTCCCATTTTATTCCTCCATCTTGACCTTAAAAATTAATTAAAAAGTCAAAATAATTAAATTTTAATTCTTCAATAAATATTATTTGAAGCTACAACAACAACAGTTTAATAGGCAAAAACATGAACAATCTTTAGAAATGAATAACATATTAAACTCCATCGTGAAATTTGTAACTCAAGAGAAAGACAAAGAAAATGTCTTTTCTCCGTTTAGCAAGTATTTAAAGTCGCTGCAATTAGAGTTAAATGACGACTTTTTAATATAGTAGTATTTTTTATAAATAAAATCAATAAATATTTGCTTTCTGGGCAATAAAATTTGTATTATTGATTTTTTTACTTATTATTCATACCATAATTATGGAAAAATTCCTTAATACCATTAATAATGATCCATTTTTCTCCAAAAATAAGGTTTTAATTTTAGACCTGATTCTCCTTTCTTGGGTTTTCTATGTTTTATTCCCTCTCTTAAGCATTGGATTTATCTCTGATGAAGCCTACAATTCACAAATTTTGGGTAAAAATATATCCGAGGGAGTTACATTGTGGGAAAGAGTGTATTCTGAAATCCATGGCTGGCTAACTGGGTCTGGTAGATTCTGGCCATTTAACTGGTTTTATAAGTATGGTCTTTATACGCTTCAACCGACCACTTTTGTTGTAAAACTAATAACTTTAATCATTGTGGCTTTGAATGTCTTATTTTATGCAAAGATTATTCAATTTATAACCAAAGATAGAAACTTATCTTATATTTGTGCATTTATAGTACCTATATTCTTCCAATTTAGACTCTGGCATGACCCTATAATGGCTTTTACTTTTATGATACCACTCGTATCTCTGTTCTTATTCTCAACCACATATCTTTTAATTAATTATTTGGAAGAAAATAAGCTTGGTACAATTTCTTTGTTTGGATTCTTATATTTGCTATCTCTTTGGACTTACGAGCTTACTTATGTGTTTGTAAGTTTCTACGTTCTTATTGTTATTTTTGCTAAGGAAAGAAGGGGTTGGTGGAAACCTTTATTACTAATTGTTGCGATGACTTCTCTGCATATCTTTATCACAATCTACTTTAAGGATCCTAATAGAAATGAGTATCCTGGTTCAGCTTTAAACTTTGATTATCAGGTTATCTTTTCTTCGCTTTTAGTTCAGATAACTTCAGCATTTCCGTTATCTTGGAAGATAGCCAATGCTCCTGCTCATGAATCCTTGACTAAAATTACTTATTCAGTGCTCTTAATATTTTCTTTTTTCTCTTTAATTGTCACCGCTCAGTTAAATAAAGTTAAAGGTAGTTTGTCAGGAACTAGCACTTCAATTAAGTTGTTTATTTTTTCTTTAGCCCTATTGTTTGTTCCAGCAATACCAATTGTGCTAACCGGACATCAACATGAGCTAATAGAAATGGGTTTTGGGTATGGCTACATTGTAGTTTTTATTCAATATTTTGGTGCCTCTGCTCTATTTATATATTTAATAAATTATATAAAAAACAGATATTTTTTTAAGAACTATCCAAACAGAGCTTTTATCTTAGTTTTTTTAATTATAGTTTCCATTGGTTATTTAACTAGACTGGAAAATTCTTTCGTATCACATGAAGTTAATAAGGCATATAAATATCCTAGAGATTTATTGAGAAAATCAATTGAAAGTGGAATTCTAGATCACGTTTCTAGCGACTCTTTATTACTTAGGAATGGAAGGTATCCCTCTGATCACCCATGGTTCTATGCTATGAAAATGGGTAGGGCGATGAATCTTTGTGGTATCAATGAACCCAAAGAGTTTCCAAACTGTATAGATGTCAAAGAGGATAAGAATGATATATATGGATTAGCATATTTTTTAAGTAGCGATTATAAGACTGGATCTGTCTTTGTAGCAAGATTGAGTGACGTGGTTATAAAAGAAGGGATTCCGATTTCTATGAGATTTAACGATTATAAAATTTATAATTCAAAAACAAATGAGCTTAGTGAAGTTAGCTCTTCAAAAACCTATGATTTATTGAAAATAGCTAACACTGAGGTGGGAACAACTACTTTGGATTACGACATTAGAGACTATGAAATAGATGAAATATCTTATGGTTTTAAAGGTTTTTATTCTAGAGAGAGCGGAAAGCGAGGCTATCTACGATGGTCATCAGGTGACTCTACTATGGTAATAGAAAATTCTACAGATAAATCTTTAAAAAAGACATTATCTCTCATTTTGATTAGGCCAAATTCCAAATTCCAACACGCTTCGGTGTCTATTACTCATACAATTCCTGATAGCAGAGGATTTTTAGAAATGAGCAGATACTTTGTATTAGGTCAAAAAGAAATTGAAATAGTACTCAATCTAAAGCCAGGTGTTAATTATTTAAATTTTAAAAGTGATTCACATCACATTGATAACGGTGACCCGAGAAACATTGTATACGGGATTGGTAATTATGAGTTCAACGATTTTGTTGAGTATTAGAGTTTTAAGAGTTATTTCAAATTGTATTCCTTCAATTATTAATTATTATCCTCCATGTGGTGGAGAAAATAATCAGTATTCTAAAAAATTCTTTTTTTCATAAAAATAGATTAATTATTTTAGATTTATTACTAATTTTATGGGTCCTTTATGTACTATTTCCATTACAAGGTGTAGGGTTTATTTCTGACGATTCATACAATTCTCAAATTGCAGGAAAGAATCTATATGAAGGTTTATCCTTCTGGCAAGATCTCTTTAAAGAAATTAAAGCCTGGCTTATAGGGAATGGAAGACTCTCTCCTTTTGCTTGGTTTTATACAAAAGGACTTTACTCATTACAGCCAAGTCCCTATATCGTCAAGAGTATTACATTGGCCATAATTGCGTTAAATGTTTTATTTTATTCAAAAATAATTCACTTTATTACAAAGAACACAAGATTGTCATATATTTGCGGCTTTATGGTCCCTTTACTTTTTCAGTTTAGAATGTGGCACGATCCTATTATTGGATTTGCTTTTATGATTCCATTGCTTTCAATGTTCCTTTTTGCTTCCTTGTTGGTTTTGACTAAATATTTAGAAAAGAATGAGATTAAAACAATTTCATTGTTCTTATTTCTGCATGTCATTTCTCTTTGTACATATGAACTGAGTTATATTTTTATAGTTTTCTATATTTTAATTGTTTTATTTAGCTCGTCCAAAAAAAATTGGGGTAAGCCTATAACGCTGGCAATTTTAGCAACTGCCTCGCATTTTTTTATTATTCTATTCTTTAAAGAATCAGGCTCAGGTGCTTACCCTGGTTCAAATATAAACTTTGACTTTGAAATGATTTTTTCTTCATTTTTAATCCAGGTAACGTCAGCATTTCCTTTGTCCTGGAAAATAGCTAGTGGTCCCGTACATGAATCTTTATCTAAAATAACATATTCTGTCTTGATTATTTTTGCAATTTTTTCATTGCTTATTACGAAGCAGTTCTACAAGATAAAAGATGGATTCTCTAAGATAAATTCTTCCAATAAATTACTAATTTTTTCATTGGCTCTCTTGCTTCTTCCTGCAGTACCTGTTGCTTTGACCGGGCACCAGGCTGAATTAGTAGAGGCTGGTTACGGTTATGGCTATATTGTTGTTTTCATGCAGTACTTTGGAGCTGTAGCTTTGTTCTTAATGATAGTTAAGTTTTTAAAAAAAGTATTTTTTTATATTTTTTTCCCATTTCATAAACTTACTTATTTTACCCTAGTCTTTTTTATAATTTTCTCTGTTGGTTACTTTACTAGACTTGAGAACTCATTCGTAGCTCATGAAGTTAATAAGTTTTATAAATACCCCAGGGATTTGATTAAAAAATCAATCAATATTGGAATTCTAGATCATTTATCAGGTAATTCTTTATTGATTAGAAATGAAAGATATCCTTCTGATCACTACTGGTTTTATTCAATGAAGGCGGGAAGAAAAATGAATATTTGTGGTCTTAATAGAGAATTAGAGTTTCCTAATTGTGTAAAAATAAAAGAAGAAAAAAACGACATTTATGGCTTGGCATATTTTTTAAGTAGCGACTATAAAACGGGTTCTGTCTTTGTAGCAAAATTAGATAGAATACTTTTAATTGAAGATGTACCAATCTCTTTGAAGTTTAACGACTATAAAGTTTACAACTCAAGTACAGGTGAACTTTTTACGATTTCTTCAAATAAGACATATGATTTATTAAAAATTGCTAAAACTGAAGTGGGAGCAATTTCGCTAGATTATAACCTTCAAGACTATGAGCTAGATAAAGTCGAATATGGTTTTAAATCCTTTCATGACCTAGAAGGTAATTCTCAAGATTATCTTAGATGGTCTTCTGGCAGTTCAATAATATTGATAGAGAATAATTCTGATCAAATGATCAACAAGCGTTTGACCCTTCGGCTTATAAGACCGGGCGTTAGTCTAAAACCTGTATTTATTTCCGTGGCGCATCTAGTTGACAGTAGCAGAGGGCTTTTGAAACTTGAAAAACTTAACGATAAATATCCACCATATCTTAGATTCTTAGATTGGTTTATATATGATTATGTTTCATTAGTTACTGAGAAGTTACTAGCTTCAATGTATTGGGAAGAAGGTGATGACAAAGAACCGCTAACTCTTTTTGACCCACATGGAAGCATGTTTAAGTTTAAAGGAATGATGAGCAAAGAATTTATAAACTCAGATATTATTAAAAATATAAAATATGGAACTTTAGTTGAATATAAAAGCCAATATTTAATTACTGCGCAAAAAGAAATAAGTATAATATTAAAATTAAAACCGGGTATTAATTATGTAAAACTTATTAGCGATTCTCCTTGGATTGATAATGGAGACCCTAGAAAGATTGTTTTTGGTATTGGTAATTATAGGTTTGATAATTTTTAAGTTTACAAGATATTTTAGTAGATATTTAAATTACTGATACATACTGTATTATCTTTTTATGAACCACAAGTTATCGAAATCAGCTCAAAGTTTATCTGGGCAGCCAATGTTTCGTATGTTGTCAAAAATTCAAGAGCTTGAGAAAAAAGGAAAAAAAATACTTCATTTTGAACTTGGTGATCCAGATTTTCCTACACCAAAGAATATCAGTGAAGCCGCGATAAAAAGTATACAGGATGGGGAGACTCATTATGTTAATTCTATGGGTATCTCTGAATTAAGGGAAGCTGTTCAGAAAACAACAGAAATATCTAGAGGCTTCAGACCAGATTTTAATCAAGTCCTTGTGACACCTGGTGCAAATTATATAATTTACTTAGCAATATCAACGCTGGTTAATCCTGGTGAAGAAGTTATTATCCCTGACCCTGGTTTCCCAACCTATACCTCTGCTGCTAATTTCATTGGTGCTAAGCCAGTATATGTACCATTGTACGAGAAAAATAATTTCCAACTTTCACCTTTAGATTTAATAGATAAAATTACAAAAAAGACGAAGCTAATTATTATAAATTCACCGGCTAATCCTACAGGGTCAGTAATGACAAAAGAAGAAATCTATGAAGTTGCTCGAATTGCGAAAGAACATGATGTGTACTTGCTCACCGATGAAGTTTATTCGCGACTAATATTTGATTCCGAGAAGGGCTTTTTTAGTCCTAGCACTTTAGATAAATGCAAAGAGAGAACTATTATAATTAACGGATTAAGTAAGGCATTTGCTATGACAGGATGGAGAATTGGTGTTGCTATTGGTCCCGAGGAAATAATTGCAAAGATGGGTCTTATTGTTGAGACTATTTCTTCCTGCACTCCCCCTTTTTGTCAATATGCAGGACTTGAAGCGGTCGTTGGAGATCAGTCTGAACTTAAAAGAATGAAAGATGAGTATCTGGAAAGAAAGAAAATATTGGTTCAGGGACTGAATGAAGTAAGAGGTATAAGTTGTGTTGATCCAGGTGGCGCAATGTACGTTTTCCCTAATATTAAAGACACTGGTATGAATAGTAATGATTTTTCAGAATATGTTCTTGATAAAATAGGAGTAGGCGTATTGCCAGGTAATAATTTTGGTAAAAATGGAGAGGGCTATATTAGAATGTGCTATGCTACTTCCCAGGATGATATTATTTTAGCATTAAGTAGACTAAAGGAATTGTTCGGATAAAAAATGAAAAAAATTCGTGTTGCAGATGTCATTGTTGATTTTTTAATAAATAAAAAAGTTGATACTATTTTTGGTTTAATGGGTGGAGGGGCTATGTTTCTGAATGATGCTCTTGCTCTAAGGTCTAATAAAATTAAGACAATTTTTAATCATCACGAACAAGCAAGTTCAATGGCAGCTGTAGGATATTCTAAAATGAAAAATGGAATAGGTGCAGCTATGTTTACGACTGGATGTGGTTCCACAAATGCTGTAACTGGGGTTTTGGATGCATGGCAAGATAATTTGCCATGTATTTTTATTTCAGGACAAGTAAAGAGAAAAGAAACCTCGAGGAATATCAGACCTAAAACAAATCTTAGAAACTTCGGAGTTCAAGAGGCTGATATAGTCTCTATTGTTGAGAGTATAACTAAGTATTCTAAGATGATTAATGAGCCCAACGATATTTATAAAGAACTAGAAAAAGCCTACGAAATTGCAACTTCTGGGTGTCCTGGCCCTGTATGGTTAGATATTCCATTAGACGTACAAGCTGCTCCTGTAGCCAAAAGAAAATGGAATATTATTAAAGATAAAAAAACAAGTTTATTTAATAATAAGCTTGATACAGACATCAAGAAAGTAATGAATCTTTTAAAGAAAGCTAAAAGACCAATATTAGTTGTTGGTAATGGGTTGAGACTTGCAAAAGTTGAAAAGGAATTCTCGAATCTTGTAAAGGATTGGAAGATACCTGTTGTCTCTTCATATTTAGCGATTGATATTTTTCCAAATACACATAAATATCACATTGGAACTCTGGGTACTAAAGGTAATAGAGCTGCAAATTTTGCGATTCAAAATTCAGACTTAGTAATTGCTTTTGGATGCAGAATGAGTGTTCCTTTAACAGGATTTGAATACAGAACTTTCGCTCGTGAGGCTAAGATATGTATTATTGACATTAATAAAGCTGAACATAAGAAAGATACAATTAGAATAGATTCTTTAATTAATCAAGACCTAGCGTTGCTAGTACCTAAACTTCCAAAAATTAACTTTCAATCTAAATGGAAGGATTGGTTAAAAAAATCCATTGTATGGAAAGATAGTTGGCCTGTTTGTAATGAATACCAAAGAGACGATTCTAACGGTATTAATTTGTATCATTTTTATGAGATTTTTAACAAGTCCAATAATGTAAATTCTGTGGTTGTCGCCGATGCGGGTTCCGCTGGTTATGCCTCAGCACAATCTATTAAAGTTAATAAAAACCAAAGATATATAATGCCAGGCGGTCAAATGGAGATGGGATTTACTCTTCCATGCTCTATAGGTGTTGCATTTGCAGACCCAAAGAAGACTGTATTCGCCATCACGGGTGATGGTTCTTTTCAGTTAAATATTCAAGAGCTGCAAACACTTTCACATTTTAAGCCAAATATAAAATTAATTATATGGAATAATAGTGGTTATCTTTCAATAAAATCTACTCAAAACCGTTTTTTTGATGGTAGAAAGATAGGAGCTGGACCTGAAAGTGGTCTGACTTTTCCTGAAACAAAGGATATAGCTAAAGCATATAAACTACCTTTCAAAAAAGTTTCAAAGGCATCAAACCTTACGGGTTCCCTTGAATGGCTTAAGAGTTTTCATGGGCCTGCAATATTAGAAGTTATCTGTCCACCTGAACAGGAAATAATTCCTACTGCATCTTCAAAGACATTAGAGGATGGTAGTATGGTTTCAACTCCACTTGAAGATATGTATCCTTTTTTGGATAAGGAAGAGTTTCTTGAGAACATGATAGTTGAACCATTTAATAATTAGAATTGTTAGAAGTTAATTCTTTCTCTTTCAACAACTAAAGGCATATTTTGATTCTTTGCCTGGTTGATAAGTAAATATTCTCCAATAAGGCCTAGAAACAATAACTGGATGGATGAAAAGAAAAGTATGCATAGTGCTAATGATGAATATTCTGAAGTGAACAGCGATAAGTTAAAAATAGAATCAACTGATTTTGTTATAATGATAAGAATTGAAATTAATACTGCAAAGAGTCCTGTTAAGCTTATCAGCTTAAAAGGAAGAGTCGACGTAGAAACTATCCCTTCGACTGCTACAGAAAATAGCGAGAAAAAATTATTTGTAGATTTGCCCGTCTCTCTGTCTGGGGCATTGTAGTATAAAATCTTTTTTTCAAAATTAAGTTCTAAAAGTTGTCCTCTTACATATGGCTTTCTATCATTAATCTTTTTTAAAACCGCTTGAACTTCTTTGTCATAAATTCCAAATCCGTGAAAGTTAGGTATTTGACTTTGATCAGCAAAAAAATTAATGAATTTATAAAATATTTTTTTAAGGAAAGTAAAACCTTGTTTAGTATTTTTTGGAACACCAAGAACCATTTTCGCTCCCTTTTTCCATTCATTTATCAAGTCTGGAATAGTATCTGGAGGGTCTTGAAAATCGCATACCATTTGCATTATAGCATCACCATTAGCCTGAAGTAATCCGTAGTATGGTGATATTAACTGTCCATAGTTTTTAGCATTAATTATTAACTTTATATCTTTATCAGCCTGACATAGCTTCTTTATTTTTTCATGGGTTGTATCTGTAGAACCATTGTCTATGAAGATGATTTCATATTGGTCCTCCTTTAGCTTTTGTGAAAAAATACTTTTTATGCTTGTCGCAATCTTTTCGACGTTATCTTCTTCATTAAAGCATGGAATTATAATAGAAATGATGCTCATGGGGAAATATTATATCTTATAACCTATTTATTAAAAATTATTATTTATATAGTTTTGTTCTTTTATAAAGATTCAATGAACTCATCAATTGTTGAATGAAGCCTAGTGAACATACTATCAGTCATTCCATGATGCAAAGGTAGAAGGAAGGCTCTTTCCATAATAGAATCAGCATTATTGTATCCATTTTTAGAAGTTATATATTTTGCATCTTTCATCATTGGCTGCCTTATTATATTGCCTGTAAAAACAACTCTAGTTTGTATGTCCCTTTTCTCAAGATATATTTGAATATCTCTTCTAGAGAATTTGGCATTTTCTTTTATCAAAATTGGAAAAGCTAACCAGGCAGTATTTGCATTTTGATTTTCGATAGGGTTTGAAAAGAATTCGCCATATTTTTCGAAAAAAGCACACTGTTTTTTAAAATTATCTTGTCTTATGGAGATATTATCTTGAAGTTTATTTAATTGAGCTAATCCAAAAGCTGCACCAATCTCGCTACCTTCTAGATTGTAACCAGGTATCTCAAAAACAAATTTCGCATCATATTCTATACCGTCTAGATCGATGTTAAACCTGTTTTCTATTGCCTCACTCTTCTCATCAAACAGTGATGAGCTTCTACCCCAAGACCTTAGTAGCTTAGCTTTTTCAAGAACTTCTTTATTATTTATCGCTAAAGCTCCACCGTTTCCAGCACAATTAATAATATGTGAACCGTAAAAGCTTGTAATTGAAATATCAGAAAAATATCCGGAACTTTTACCTTCAATAGTCGCCCCTAAAGTATCTGCTGAATCTTCTATTACTATGAGCCCATTTCTATCAGCAATTTCTCTAATAGCTTTCCAGTCACAAATATTTCCCATAAGGTTTGGCGCAATAATTGCAACTGTATTTTTATTTATTGATTTTTCTATTTGTGATACGTCTATACAATAAGATAGTGGTTCAACGTCAACAAATGATGGAATTAGATTATTTTTTAGTAGGCAACTAACCGTTGTTCCAAAAGTTAAGGCTGGAGTTATTACTTCACCACCTTCTTTAAGATTCAGAGATTCTATACCCAAAAATAATGCAGAGGAACCCGAATTAACATATAAGCAATCTTTTTTATTAAATAATTGAGCTATCTTAGACTCAAATTTTCTTGCATAGTTTCCCATTTGAGTCGATTCGTTTAAGCACTTAACAACTGCATCTATTTCTTCTTGTCCGTATACGGTTTTTGCATATGATATTTTTTCCATACGATAATATAAACGAATTATTTTCGGTTACTACTTTTTTTATGCATTATTTATTATATAATTTTGCAATGGTTTCAAAGTCTTTTGGTAAAATCCTTTTAGAAGATGTTGTCAGAATGACTAATGTATCAAAAACTTCCCACGTTGGGGGTTGTTTGTCATGTCTAGATATAGTTAATGTTCTTTTCACGGATATTATCAGAATAAATAGCAAAAAACCTAAATCCAAAAATCGTGACAGATTTATTTTAAGTAAGGGGCATACCTCAGCTGTTATATATTCAGCTCTTGCAAATAAAGGCTTTTTCCCTGTTAAATGGCTAGAAACTTTTTTTGATAATGGAACCAAGTTACCCGGTCATATTGATCATAAGGTTCCTGGCGTTGAATTTTCAACAGGATCCCTTGGTCATGGACTTTCGGTTGGCTTAGGTATGGCGCTCTCAATGAGAAACGAAAAAGTAAAATCAAAAGTTTATGTTTTATTAAGTGATGGTGAAATGAATTCTGGGAGTACTATTGAGGCTATCATGTTTGCTGGGCACCATAAAATTAATAATCTGATCTGTATAGTTGATAAAAATGAATTTCAAGCTTTAGGTAAGACTCAGGATGTAATAAATTTGGATCCACTTCCTGAAAAATGGAAATCTTTTGGTTGGAATACTTATGATATAGATGGACATAATTCATCTCAAATAAAGAAAGCATTACTTAGTGCTAAAAAGAGTAAGCAAAAACCTTCTGTACTAGTTTGTAATACAGTAAAAGGGAAGGGGTTAAAAGGTTTTGAAGGTAAGTTGATGTCACACTATAGACCTCCATCTGATGACCAGTTGAATGATTTTATGGAAGGTTTAGAGGGTATCAAATGATATTTGTTATCACAATTTAGATGATATATAATGACAAGCAGATGTCCAAATTGTTCGCTAAGAAATTACTAGAAGACGTAGTAAGAATGACAAGTGAGGCAAAAACTTCTCACGTAGGAGGCTGTTTGTCCTGCCTTGATGTTGTGAGTGTTCTCTTCACAAAGATTTTAAATATAGATAAAAAGAATCCGAAGTCAAAAAAAAGAGATAGGTTTATTTTAAGTAAGGGTCATACTGCAGCTATCATATATTCAGCTTTAGCAAATAAAGGTTTCTTTCCAAGGAAATGGTTAAGTACATTTATAGAAAATGGAACAAAGCTCCCGGGCCACATTGACCACAAGGTTCCTGGTGTTGAATTTTCAACGGGCTCACTTGGTCACGGACTTTCAGTTGGACTTGGAATGGCAATTGCTATGAGAGATAAAAATATTAAATCAAATGTTTATGTTTTAGTTAGTGATGGTGAAATGAATACAGGAAGTACTTGGGAGTCAATTATGTTTGCTGCCCACCATAAAGTGAGCAATCTAATCTGTATAGTTGATAAAAATAAAATTCAAAGTTTTGGTAAAACTAAAGACATTATTAATTTAGACCCACTTCATAAAAAATGGGAAGCTTATGGATGGAATACTTATGATATAGATGGTCACAATCATTCAGAAATTGAAAAAGCTTTTATTAATTCAAAAAAGAATTCTAAAAAACCATCGGTTATAATTTGTAATACTATAAAAGGTAAGGGTATTAAAGATTTTGAAGGGAGATTGATATCACATTACAGGCCACCTAGTGAAGAACAATTGAACAATATCTTAGAAAGGACCTAAAATATGAGAAATAGTTTTGTAGAAAAATTAGTCGAATACTCTAGTAAGAAAAATAATGTGTATCTTCTAACGGGTGATTTAGGCTTTTCAGTTTTAGAGCCTTTTATTAAAAAGAATCCTAAGAATTTCTTTAACATGGGAGTCGCTGAGCAAAATATGATGGGTGTTTCATCAGGCCTGGCTTTGGAAGGAAACAAAGTCTTCACCTATTCAATTTCAAACTTTGCTACATCTAGATGCCATGAGCAAATTAGAAATGATATCTGCTATCATAACTTAGATGTAACAGTTGTTGCAGTAGGTGGTGGTTTGCCATATGGGACACATGGTTATACCCACCATGGAATTGAGGATATCACAATAACTAGATGTTTGCCTAATATGACTGTTTATGTCCCTGCTGATAGATATGAATTAGAATTTTGCTTTAATAAAATCATTAAAAATACCAGTCCTAAATACTTAAGATTAGCCAAGGGTGGTGAGCCAGATCTTTATAAGAAAAAGATTTCAGTGTCTGGGAATATAGTTTGTCATGAGAAAATATCAGATATAAATATATTGTCATGTGGCTCAATACTTAATGAAGCTATTGATTGTTGTAACTATTACAAAGAAAAAGGCATTAATATTGGTCTTTTTTCCTGTCCTGTTATATCAGAAGAGACTAAGCCTGAATTAAAAAAGCTTTTATCTAAAGAAAAAATTTTTGTTACACTCGAAGAGCACAAGAAAATAGGTGGCTTTGGAAGCTATGTTTCTGAAATCTCAGTGGGCTTGAAGAAACCTGCCAGAGTTATTTCATGTGGAGTCTTGTCTGATGGTTACGACTTAGTCGGTAATCAAAATTACTTAAGGTCATTGCATGGCATCGACAAAAAAGGCTTAATTAAAGTTATAAATAAAGTTCTTAAATAGTATTATTTTATTAGAAATTTTGAAGAATCAATTATTTTTGGATTATTTTTATAAAATTCATATATTTTTTTTATACCTTCCACTACTGGAGTAAATATTATTTCAGGGAAAGTATCTGTAAGTTTAGCATTATCGCCACTATATGAAGTTGATATACCTTGATTCTTAACTACTATTTCTCTTTTTTCATCTATACCACTTATAATTTCTGCAATTTCAGTAAGGTTTAGCTCCTCATTGTTGCAAACATTATAGTCTCCAGAAGCAACTTCAGTATCAATAAACTTTTTAACTATCTCAACTAAATCATTAACATATAAAAACCCAAATATAGCATCTTGATTAATAACTAAATCTTCTTTTAAAGAGGCTTTTGCACAAAGGTAAGGAATAAGTCGGAATCTCCAGTCATCTTTTTCACCAAACATACCAAATAATCGAAGGTTATATATGTTATTGGTTAAACGACAGTGGGCATTCATGAAATATTTTGATAGTCCGTATTGATCTGTTGGAAAGTTGTCACCAAAAAATTCTTCTTTCATTCTTGATTTCCAATGCTCTCTGCCAAATTCAGCACCTGATCCAAAATAAATCATTTTGCCGAATGAATTTTTATTTAGTGCAATATTGAAGAACATTTTCATATTATTTAATAGCTGAATTTCTGGGTTTTTTGATTCTTTTAGAAGTGGATGAACAAGGTGATTTGCCGAGTGAATAATTACGTCAAATTTATTTTCTTTAATATATGTAGAAACTTTCTCATAATTTAAGAGGTTTAGCTCAGAAGATGATGGAGCATATACTTGAAAAGAGTCAGATAAAGATTCAGCCAAAGTGGAACCAATAAAGGCGCTTCCACCCGTCACCAAGAGTTTCATTAGAGGTATTGTAACATATAGGTTTTGTTAATATAAAAATATATGTTGATATAGATTTCATTTACTATATCCTAAAAGTTAGTCGACTTAATTTATCATGAAAAAGGCATTTTTAATTCTAATATCTGCATTAATTTTATCTTTTATAGTTATAAAAGTGGACAGAATATTTAAGCCTTCAATTGCTTTTAAATACTATTTTACTGATCAACTTAGAGAAGATAAAGAACTTCTTAGCCTTCTTCTAAAACCAGGTGTTTTAGTCAAAAAAAATAAGACAGAGCTTGAGATTAAAACTTTATCTTATCTAGCTCCCTATATACAAAAAACATCAGGTCTAATAAATGAGAAAGATTTTCAAATTATAATTGATTTACCTAAAGACTCAGAGCTAGCATTCTATGTTATAAATGATGATGTTGGATTGAATCCTGAAAAGTTAATTAAGGATAATTTGATTAGAAAGCATTTGAATCCATCTAGGGCTTTTACTTTCAACATAGATAGTATTAAAGTTTTTACAGAATTGTTACAAAATGAGGTTACATTTCTGCATAAAAGATCACAAGAGCTGTATTCCGCTATAAAAAATATTAGGCCCTTGCTTTCACCTTTTGTCGTTTCTCCTTATCTTTACTCTTCGGGATTAGCGAAGAAAGTTCGCTATTATAATGAAATTTGTCATCTTAAGGATATTCAATATGATCCAAATGATATTTACAGCTCATATATATACAATTCAGAATACAAAGATTATGAAAAAAACAAAAGAGCTTTTAGTATGGAGTCAGGATGGGTTGATCAAGACATCAAAGGATCTATAAAGTATATTAATGAAATTCTACAAAGATGTGCCTTTTTTGAAGTTGAATCAAAAGATAAACTTGAGAGATCAAATAAGTTAACAAAAATTTTAGGCTTTAGAGTTTCTGAATTCAGACTTTATTTTAAACCCTCACAAACAAAAGACTTAACTAGTTTAGTTTTTCGAAATGTCTCTGGTGATAATCAGATAGGTGAAATTGTTAGAGAAAATACAAAGTTTGCAGAAGTAATCAGTTTTTATATTGACTATATAAAGCAGAATGAGCAGTTTTTAGTAATAAGGAGCGGTTTTATTGATTTGGTAGGCAAGTGCGATAACTTTATTGATGAACTAAATGAGCAGTATCCAGTCAAAACTCTTAATCTTAATCTAAATAATGACTATCAGTTTCCAATAGGTTCAGAATTGATAAATGTGAGATTAACTCAAAGCGATATTCCAACCAACTGTAGAATAAATTTCTTCTCTTTATAACTTAGACTTCTTATTTAAGGTAAAAATAAACAAGTAAAGAGAAATGATAATTATGAAAGTAAAATGATAAGGTTCCCATCTATTGTAAATAAATAATGGATAGATTATTAATACAGTAGTAATTAAGTGAAGTCTTTCCTGAAGAAGATATAATGTATCGCTAACATTTGATTTAAAAGCTGAACCCTTAACGTTGAAAGTATTATAAAAGTAAAAGGGTAAATAACTGATGATTGGTATTATAAAAAGTGAATCATAAACTTTTATTCTAGGGAAGAATAGCATTGTGGCTAAAGAAATTAGTATTATTTTTTCAACTTTGGTAGTTGGGATTTTCTTTGTAATAAAATGAATAAAGAATAAATGTATTACACATATTAAAGATCCAATTATTGTCAAAATTGACATATTCTGATACTGATATCTAATGTAATCTAATAGCTCTTTTGTTAAACTTATGAATCCAAAGCCTAAGTCGATTGAATTGGTAAGTGCAGATGTATTATTTATAAAACCTTTAAAATTTATTGGATCTAAATAGAATAAAATTCCATAAAGCCCAATAACAGATATTAAGATATAGCTAAGTTTTATTAAGAAGTCTTTAAATCTCTTCTCTTTTAATAGTATAGCACCACAAAAACAGAGATAGATGGGTTTTAATAGAGTTGCTATAACGATAAAATAAATAAATCTATTATTTTTTTCTTCAACGTAATCAATGAGTAAGTTTGAAGCTATAAGTGCGATAGGTAATCCCATATTTCCCGAGTATATAGCAACTGTTATAGCACCATCAAAAGTATTGATAACAAAAAAGATATATCCTGCAAGAATAATCCCAATTCCTTTATTTAAATCAAACCTTTTGATTAGTTTAATAAATAAAGAAATTAATAGATAAAAGTTAATCGCATTAATTATGAATAGCCATTGGAAATTTGTGAGTTTAGCAAAAGGTAGATAAAGGTATATTACTGTTGATGGCATATTAAAATAAAAATTCCAATTATCAGGTAGGCAATCCCTTAATACAATATAATCGTATGGATCTTGACCATTTAGAAATAAGCTGACCCCACACATGTAGACATAAGAGTCCCAAGAAAGAATGTGCGCTGTAATAAATGAAGAATTTACTATTTGATTAGATATTAGGCTCAAAAGCATGTAGGAGAAAAGAATAAGTAAGAAGTTATTGATTATAGGAATAGAAGTTAAATTGAATATCTCAGAATTTTTAGCATAAAGTTTCTTAATAGCGACTCTTAGAAGTGGTATTTTTTCTTTTATATTCAACATTTTAATACTCATATCATATATTATTTTTAACTTTTTTATATATCATTTTTCATTTTATCAATACTTAGAATGCTCACTATAAAAATTAATAATATAATGGGATATACAAAGTAATTGTCACCTTTAATGTTATAAAACCCTAGAATCAGAGTGTTCAGCAATAGTATTATATATTTTGAATTAAAAGAGGGTGTGAATTTTTTTAATCCATCATTAAAAAAAGTACTGTTAACAAGGTAAATTGTTGGAATCCCGCATATCAACATGTCATATTGCTTTAATCTGGGTATAACAAGATAAACTCCTATTATTGCGATGGAAAACTTAACATTCCTCTCTATAAGAGAGTCACTAGACAGCTTAATAAATTTTATTTTATAAATTCTATATATTATGAATATAAGAAGTGCAGAATATACAATGTAATCAATTAAGAAATCAACTTTATTAATCCTACTCGGCACTATTAACCAATTGTGATCGCCTGATTTAAAGGCTGCACCCAAACCTAAGAGATTAGACTTTATATAATTAATTACTTGGAGGGAGCCCACGCCCATATCACCAATATAGGGAAGTATTGCAATATTTTCTGATAATAAAGTGAATTCATGCGGGTAAAGATTCTGATTGATAACAATAAAAATAAAAGGAGATATAAATAAAATAAACAATTTCTTAATATCTGTACTTTTTGTTAAAGCAAAAGGTACTAGTAGAAAAAGGATCATATGAATTTTAAATAAGCTTGGAAGAGTAATTAAAATCATACCTAAATCTCTAATCCTTGATCTATTGGAGGTTGATAGTAAAAGTCCAATTGTTGTAGAAACATAAAGTATGGAGGATATATTTCCAGAAATATAACCATATAGCGGAATAGAGCTAAAGCTGAATATTGATATAACGAGACACATTAATATACTTATTGCACCGTATATTTTTCTCATAGTAATAATAATTATAAAAACAGAAATAGTTAGAATCGATATCCAAATAATTTGAAAAACTTCAGGAGTTAGAATATAAAAGTTTAAAATTCTTAAATAGATTGGTAAATAAACAAATTTAAAGTTAATTAATTCTTTAGAACAATCCACAAGAGGACCGTATCCTGCACCTGTTTGACTATAGATAAAAGGCCCGCAATAGTAAACCATTGAATCCCAAAAAAATTGCTTTGATTCAGCTAAATTTTTATAAATTCTAAAATAACCAGAACAAAAGACTGAAAGAAGAAGAACTAGTTTAAAATAAATTGATTTTCCCATTTATATATCGATTCCTTATAGTATTATATCTTATAGATTTATTATGAAATGTGTAATACTAGCAGGCGGTAAAGGTACAAGGTTGAGTGAAGAGACTCAAGAAGTTCCAAAGCCAATGATTGAGATTGGAAATAGGCCAATACTTTGGCATATCATGAAACATTATTCGGCTCACGGTGTTGATGAGTTCATAATATGTACAGGTTACAAATCAAATTATATAAAAAATTACTTTGTTAATTATAAAGTTAATAATTCCGTAATTCATATTGATATAAAAGATAATAGTATCGAAGTAGATTCTAATGTTAAAGAGAATTGGAAGATATCCATTATTGATACAGGATTAGAAACGAATACAGCAGGTAGAATCAAGAAAGTTGCCAAATATATACCTGAAGATGATTTTCTATTAACTTATGGTGATGGTGTTGGAGATGTCAATATTAGTAAGAGTATAGAGTTCCACAAGAGACATAAAAAATTAGTAACAATGACTGCAGCAATTCCAGAAGGAAGATTTGGATCGATTACTTTTAAAGGAAACACAATCTCTAGTATAAAAGAGAAGCAAGATAACTCTGATAAATTTGTTAATGCAGGCTTCTTCGTGGTTAACAAAAAAGCCTTAAAATATATTACTAATAGTAATGAGCAATGGGAGAAAGCCCCACTAAAAAAAATCGCAGCTTCAGGAAATTTGATGGGATTTAAACATCTAGGTTTCTGGCATCCAATGGATACAATTAGAGATAAAGTTTATTTAGAAGAACTATCAAAACTCAAAAATCCACCTTGGAAAACCTGGTAAAAAATGAACTTAAAAAGATTCTATTCTGGTAAAAGGGTCCTTGTTACTGGACATACTGGCTTTAAAGGTGCCTGGCTTTCTTTAATTCTAAATGAGTTGGGAGCCAAAGTTCATGGTATATCTTTGAAACCAGAGGATACAAGAGGTAACTTCTACAATATAATTAAGCTTAATAAAAAAATAAAATCGAATTATATTAATCTTGTAGACTATAAAAAATTAGCAAAATCAATTGAAAAAATTAAGCCAGAGATTATTTTCCACCTTGCTGCTCAACCTTATGTAATTAGATCTTACAAGAATCCTTTAGAAACAATTCGGTCTAACATATTAGGCGTCTCAAACTTGCTAGATATTTGCAGGAATATTAAGACTCTTAAGTTTTTTTTAAATGTTACGACAGATAAATGTTACGAGAATGACGATATTAAAAAGGCATTTAAAGAAACGGATAACCTAGGTGGTAAAGACATATACTCATCCAGTAAAGCATGTTCAGAGATTTTGACTAAGTCATTTTATGAGAGTTTCTTAAAAAATAACATTGCCGTGGGAACAGCTAGAGCTGGAAATGTTATAGGTGGTGGTGATTTTGGTGAGGATAGATTGATCCCTGATATTTTTGAATCAATTATAAATAAGAATAGACTAACTATTAGAAATCCCAATTCAATAAGACCATGGCAATATATATTCGACGTTCTTAATGGATACTTGGTGCAAACTGCAATGTTAAAGAAAATAAGAAAAAAAGAAGTTCTATCTTACAATTTTGCGCCAGTTCAGAAAGATGTAGTTACTGTTAAAGAGATAGTGGACTATGTAGCAAAGTATTTTAAGTTTAAAGATATAAAATTTCTAAATCAAAATAAAGGTTTTAAAGAATCTAAAAATCTTTTGTTAAATTCAAAAAAAGCATTTCATGAGCTTGGATGGAAGAATAAATATAAAACTTTGGGAGCTATAGATCAGACTATAAAATGGAACGAAGCTTATCATTCTAACCCGAAGGATATAGAGAAATTCTCAATTACTTTAATTAGAGATTATTTTAAGATTTAAAAATGATAGAAAAAAAAGTTTTATTTACTAGTATAGATGGATTCATAGGCTTAAATATTTTTAAGAAATTCAGTAAGTTCAATTTCTTCTTTCTGACCGATAAAATTTCTAGAGTCAATCATGAGAAAAAAATTTATCATTATAATGACTTCGAAAAAATACTTAAGTTAAAAAAGATTAATATAGTTTTTAATAATAGAGGGATACTCTTAGGTAAGCCAAAAGATTTAAATAAAGTTAATTATCTAGATTCCAAGAGAATATTTAATTTAACTAATAAGTATAGGGTGGATTACTTTGTTAATTTAGATACAAATAAGGCTTTAAATTCACCTGACCTTCCAAGTTCCATTATTGGTCACGGTAAAGGTAGGGAATACCATAGTTCCAAGGAAAGCTTTAGACAATTTTTTATATCTAAAGAGTCGTCATTCAACAAAATAAATATTCATTGCGATATAGTTTATGGGCCGAACGATAAGCTACATAAATTTGTAAATAAAACAGTTTTTGAGATAATAAATAACGATAAAAATATTACGCTATATAATCCAAATTTAATAAGAAACTTTTTATATATAGATGATTTTTTAAAATATATTAATAAACTGATACTTTCAATATATAAGCTTGATGAACCATACTCTGAGCTGTTCTTTTCATCAACCGAGTTCAACAGTCTTCATAAATTCATTTCTACAATTAAATCTTTGTTGAAATCAAATATATTCATTAATAGTCATAAAGGTAATACCTACAAGAAGACTAATCAGATTCTAAGGGATGAATTTGATAATAAAAAGAATCCTGCTTGGCTAAGACTTAGAAGTACAATTAGTTTGAAAGTAGGTCTAGGAAGAGTCATTAAACCTCTTCTCAAGGGTGAGCTTTAATGAAAATACTAATTACTGGTGGATGCGGCTTTCTAGGATCTAATTTAGCTCAACACGGTATCAAGTCTGGATACGAAGTAGTAATAGTAGATAATTTCTACAGATTAGGCTCAAAGAGAAATCTTGATTGGCTAAAGACTCAAGGGAAGTTTAATTTTTATGAAACTGATATTGCCAATTATGAGGAAATCAAAAAAGTATTCCAAGATGAAATGCCAGACTTTGTTTTTCATCTTGCTGGACAGACAGCGATGACTACTTCATTAAATACTCCTTTGAAAGACTTTGAAATTAATACTATAGGATCTCTTAATATATTAGAATCAATAAAAAGTATTGATAATAATTGTAGAGCAATTTATGCATCATCCAATAAAATTTATGGTGATCTTGAATATGTCAAAACAGTTGAAAGTAGCTCAAGATATGTAACTCCTGAATTTGAAAATGGGTTCCCTGAATCTATGAAGATAGATTTTTCAACTCCTTACGGGTGTTCTAAAGGGGCTGCTGATTTATATTTTTTAGATTACTGTAAGTCATACGAGATGAGTCTCTCAGTCTTTAGGCATTCTACTATGTATGGAGGTCGTCAATTCGCAACAGTTGATCAAGGTTGGATTGGATTCTTTTGCGAGATGCTTTCTAAGCCATTAAAAGAGGAAATAGACATTTATGGTATTGGAAAACAGGTTAGAGATATATTGCATTGTGATGATATTGTGGACTTGTATTACCAGTCAATTCATAAATTTGATAATTTAAAAGGCGAAGCTTTTAATGTTGGTGGCGGATCATTAAATAGCCTGTCTCTTTTAGAGCTTTTTGAAAAGCTTGAGATTAAAACAGGTAATGCAATGAGATATAAAATAAATCCTATGCGAGTCAGTGATCAAAAGGTATATATTTCTGATCTTAACAAGATTAAAAGTGCTCTTGGTTGGACTCCAAAGGTTAATGTAGATTTAGGCTTAGATATGATGCTAGATTGGGTTAAAGAAAAATGATTAAATATTCGATTATTATTCCAAGTTATAACGAATATGAAAATCTTAAGCTCTTAATTCCAGAATTACTAGAAGTTCTAAAGGATTCAATTCATTTATACGAAATTCTTATAATTGATAGGATGTCAAAAGATGAAGATACTTTTATTCTAACCCAGACACACAAAGTTAAGTATATTCAAAGAGCTGGAGGTGATAGGTATGGTGATGCTGTTAGATCTGGAATATCTTCTGCAATAGGAAGAACTATTATATTTATGGATGGTGATGGATCACACAACCCTAAGGAGCTTCTGGATTTATCTAAGTATTCTGATTCTTATGATTTGGTTGTAAGTTCACGATATTTAACTTCATCAAAAAGTGAGAACACATATATTAAAGAGCTGGGTTCTATTTTTTTAAATAAAATATGTAGAATGTTATTTAAAATAAATTGCAGTGACTTCTCCAACAGCTTTAAGGCCTATAATGGGGATTTGCTGAAACAAGTTACTTTGTATTCAAATGACATAGATATTATTGAGGAGATGATTTATAAATTAATAGGAATCAAAAACGATATCACTATTTATGAGATTCCTGGGACTTTTAGAAAAAGAGTTAATTATGAGTCAAGACGAAAACCCTTTGTATACTTTCTGTCTTATATTAAAACTTTAGTTAGGTTAAAATTTTTAGGAAAATAATGGATTGGTTTAAAAAAACAAATATAAACATATTCCTTCTTCAAATAGTTTTCTCTACATTTTTATTCTTTTTATATTCTGGTTTTAACTATGAAATATTATATTTTGAAAATTTCTCTTGGTTTTTGAAGCCTTCAATTACAAATGATATAGAGACTTATTGGATCTCTTGGGAGTTTTTTAGGAACACTGACTATTTACAGTTCCCTCTATTGCTAAATCCTAACTATGGAGAAGGACTTAATGTTAGCATCTACCATACAGACGCAATTCCTCTGGCAGCTTTTGTTTTTAGATTTTTTAGCGAAATTCTTCCAGAGAATTTTCAATATCTTGGCTCTTGGAGTCTTTTATCATTCTTCCTTATGTCTTTCTTTTCATATAAAATTTTAAATCTTTTTATTCAAAACAAAACAATATGCTTTGTATCATCTATATTTTTCCTTATTGCTCCTCCATTTATTGATAGAGTTTTTCTCCAACAAGCTGTTTCTTCGCACTGGCTGATTTTGGCTTCCATATATTTCTATTATTCAAATGATATTAAATATAAGTCGTGGAATCTTTTGCTAATTGTATCGATATTAATTAATGGATATCTAGCAATGATGGTATTTGCAATTTTTACAGCAAATATTTTTTTGCTACACTTTAAAACTCAATCATCACAATTTTTTAAAAAATTCTTCCTTTCTCTAGCTTTAATGTCATTTGTCTCTTATACAACAGGCTTATTCTCTATTGGTAAGGGTATAAAAGAAGGTGGTTTTGATCTATATGGAATGAGTATCTTAGGTTTTTTAAATCCCTCTTCACCAACAGGTTTCTATTCAATTGTATTAGACAATCTTCTTTCTTCTTCTGTACTTTTTGTAAAAGAAGTTGAGGGTTTTGCTTTCCTAGGTTTAGGTGTTCTCTTACTTATTGTATTTATTTTATTAAAATTTCGTTCTAAAACATCAGACTTGCTAAATTCCAAAATACATTCCCCAATACTTCTAGTCGCGATTTTGCTATTCATTTATTCGTTATCTAATAATATTTTCTTGTTGGGTAATGTTGATTTCCTAGGAAGCGAAAGAATATTCTCATACAATGTTCCAGAATTTCTAGAACCAATAGTTAAAGTTTTTAGAGCTTCTGGTCGATTTAGCTGGCTATTATTTTACTTGATATACATCTTCACATTTGTTCGATTTAGTGAATTCTTTAATCCGAGGAAAGCTTTAACTATATTATGCATTTTATTTCTAGTTCAAGTTGGGGATAATTATAGAATAATTAGAATCTTTAATAGTGAGCTAAAGTCTACCCCCATTCATAGTCAAGCATTAGAAAAAATAAAATTGAAAGATCCAATTTGGCAGATAATAGGAATAGAGTATGAGAAGGTTAATATTTATCCTTTAATTAATAAGCCCAGGGATTACACTAGGATGGCTTTCTTTGCTTCTACTGAAGGCCTATCAACTAACTTTGGTTACTTTTCAAGAATTAATCATACTATCAAAGAGAGACTCAATAATGAGATGTATATGGATTTTAACAATGGCGACTTTCCCGAAAAGACCTTTTATGTCATTCAAGATGACGATCTGTGGAAAGCTTTGCTTATTTCATATGATAAAAATATATCCTCTGTATTTATTGGAGAGATTGATGGTTACAAGTTGTTAATTCCTGGGTTTAATAAGTAATTTTTGCAACAATATCAAAAATCAGTTCCCTAAATTTATAATCGTTATTGCCAAAGATTTTATTGTCCTTTGTTGCTTCTTTCGCTAAGTCGTGGCATAAATTTAAAGCATTTTTACGTCCAACTTTGCTTATAATTGTATTCTTACCTTTTTCTTTATCTTTTCCAGGAATTTTTCCAGTTTCGTTAAATTCTTTATCCAGATCTGAGAAGTCATCAGCAATCTGATATATTAATCCAAAATTTCTCCCATATAACTTTGCATTTTTTATCTCTTTGTTGCTTCTACTTTGAAGAACGAAAGGCATAGCTATAGATAGCTCAAACAACTTTGATGTCTTTAGACTATAAGTGTTTAATATATTTTTAATACCAGTATTTTTATTTTCATAAAATAAATCATAATATTGGCCCAACATCAGACCCTCTGAACCAGAATTGTGAGTAATCATTTTAAGTAATTCCAACCTGACTCCATTGTTTTTACTGGTCTTACTATCTAGGATTATTTCAATTGCCATGTTGTACAAGCAGTTTCCAGCAAGAATCGCTGTAGATTCATTAAATTTTTTATGAACTGTTACTTTTCCTCTCCTGAAGTCATCATTGTCCATTGATGGAAGGTCATCATGAATTAAAGAATAGCAATGTATAAATTCGACAGATAGCGCTATTTGTTTGTATGATATTTTTGGTATTTTAAGAATTTTGCTCAGTTCAACAATAAAATAAGGTCTTAGTCTTTTGCCACCGTTAGACACACCGTATTTTATGGCTTTGTATAGCTGTGTTTGGTTGTCAATCTTTAAAAAATAATCAGAAATCCATTTGTTAACTAATTTTCGATTTTCATCTAATATGGAGAGATTGATCATAATTATTTTTCCTTCATATTATAGTATTCTGGTGCAACAACTCTTAGTCCATCAATTTTTTTAACAAGATCATTTTCTTTCTTGTTCCTTAGTGCTATCTTCCAAGCTACATCATCATTAAAATAGTAAAGTGTATCTAAATCGTAATCGTTATTATTAATTACTGTTTTAAGCTCTTTTACTACTTCTATTACTTTCTTCTTTTTAACTCTTGAGAAAGAACCAAAGTTTACAGACATATTATTTTTTGCAGCATATAGAGCTAATATAAAATAATTATCAGGTCTGTTTTTGGGATATACATAGTTTATTTTTTTATAGATTTTGGCGAATTCTTTCCATTCTTCTGACTGCATTGGAGAGTTCCATTGAAGATTCCAATAATCATATTGGTCATGGTGTTGTGGTCCAGAGTAGACCTTTTTATAGTTAACATCTATATCACCAGTCTTTAATTTAAATAAGTTAGAAACTTTGTTTATATCCAATACGCCTATCAACAAAGCGAATATTAATAAAATTTTACAAATTCTTTTGTTATGAAATGAATCGATAATTATAAAGAGCAATAAGTATATGATATAGAAAGGAATCCAAACCATCCTGCCTGAAGCTCTTATAATACCAAAAGATTTCTCTATAAATTTAGGAAGGTCTAAATTAATTATATGAACATCAGCTATGTGCATATTGTTTGAAAGTGCTAAAACGAAAAGTAGAGTAGAAACAATAGATATGTATTTCAGTTCTACAGTAGATAGTAATCTCAATTTAAATCTTGTTAAAGCTAAATAAAAAATGGATATGAAAGAAAGTACTATCACTCCAGAACCAAGAAAGGCAAACCCTTCATGCTCACCTTCTATAGAGTTTATATCTTTAATAATGTTCGACCACAGATCATTAGAATCAAAAAAAGTAAGCAAATTTGCCTTATAAGTACCAAAACCTGAAGTACTAAGTTTTGTTCCTGGTTCTATGTATCCAACGATATAGAGACACGCTAGACTCGAAAAAAAGAAAATCGACAATATGATTCCAAATTTTCTATAGTCAATTTCTTTAGCAACTTTTCTTTTAATAAGATCAGTTAGAAATATGATAAACATCATTACTGCTATATATGCACTAATTAAATAAGAGAAGAAGAATATGACCAGCCACCTTATATAATTAAATTCTTTATTAAAATATATATTCAGCGATGCTAAAATTAGCCAGTGAGCCATTAAAGAGTAATGTCCCCAAAGTCTCCAAAGAAAAATTGGAGCTATAAGAAAAAAAATAGAAAACAATATTATCAAGAAAATATCATTCGAGAAATTTTTTAATAACTTCATTGCAAAAAAGCTTTGTAAAAAGAAGCAGCTTAGTATCCATACACCGAAATATTGGGAGTTCGGCGGAAGAATTCCTTGGATTAATTTAAAAATCAATGCCATTATTGGGAGTGAATCATTAAGAGCAATAGTCGAGGATAGCTCCATTCCATAGCTATAGTTTTTAAAAATAGGTATCTGAAATATTGTTGACTGTTGATAGAATAACCAGTTGAGCCAGTAGGTCTCAGAGTCACCAGGCATTAGCCACTTGTTAAAGCTAGGATCTAGAATTCGAATATCGCAGAAATATACAAATGCCAAGAGTGACAAAATAAAAGAGGCTATTATTGCAATTAGATTAAATTTATTTGAGATATCTTTTATCATATATTCTTAGATTATATTGTCCTTGAGCATGAAATCAATTATAAGGAATTATTTCTTGGGAAGTATTATCATATGTTTAATTCCATTTGTATCGTTAACGACTAATTTTTCACTTATTGACGAAACTTTTTCGTAATACTCATTAAAAATCTGAATGTTGCTGAAGTAATATATTGAGTCTTTATCAAGATTTCCACTTTCAAAGGATGCTTTAATATTTTTTATAAACTTCTTCTGTATTCTTAGATTTCTTCTAGCGAAATATCCAAAGTTAGTTTTCTTATTATTTTTATATGCGAAATAAGCAAGTTCTCGCCAATTTTGATTTGCATATTCAGGGAATACATAAACTATATTATTATAATCTTTTGTTCTTAAAGATAGCCCCACTTGTGAAGTATCCATTCTATTAATATTTTGTATATTTTCTTTACTATTAAAAGCCATAATCGTCTTAATTCCGGGATAAATATCTACTATTTGTATACAACAAATAATAAAAATAAAAACGATTGCATTTTTGGCCTTCAGCTGGCTATAGATAACAATTATTGATCCTATGGATACCAAGTAGTAGATTGGCCAAAAAAATCTAGCAGAAGCTCTAAAGGGTTTAGTTAGTGGCTTTAGAATTTCAGGCATATTGTAGGTAAACAACTCACTGCCTCCTAACCCTATTTTGTTTGTTAGAGCAAACACTAGCAATATAAGAGAAAAAACAAGCAGTACTTTAACTTTCTTGTCTATAAAATAAAATTTTGTCTTAATTCCAAAATATATACTTCCAATAATAGTTATAAGTATTCCTAAGCCAAAGTAATTAAAACCTTCTATTAAATCTCCTAATTGTAATGCCTTATAAGTAAAAAGATCTCCTGTAAGTTGAGACCAATTTAGACTTCGCCCGATAGGATTTATAAAAGATAGTAGGTTTAAGCGATATCCTCCCCACCCACCATGAAAAACTTCATCAGCTTGAACTTCGAAATAACCAAATATATACAAAGATATAGATGAGAATAGGATTGTTATAATTACATATTTAAAACATTTGTTTATATCCCCATTTATTAAATATTCTTTTATATAAGTGAAAATTGCTATAGCTATCGTCATGGCAAACAAGTACCCATGGATTAGAATCGAAATTAATATTAAAACAAGCCAAGTTGTAAAGTTTTGTTCTTTTCTTATATATAAATAAATTCCGGCTAAGATAATCCAGTGCGACATTAGATTTATATGACCTGCGATAAATCTTTCTAGGACTATTGGGGACAAAAGTATTATTGTGGTTAGCATTACTTTAGAAAAAAGGTCTATGCGGTAGTAGGTTAATATTTTATTCATGAAGAATGAAGTAAGTAGACTAGAGACGAATATCCATAAGCCAAAATATTGAAAATTAACCGGTAATAAATTTGAAAAAGGTTTAAAAATAATAGCCATAATAGGTAATGAATCTGTATAGATAATTGTTGAACCAACGCCAGAACCGTAATTAAATATTTTGAATAATGGAAATGAGAAAAATGTTTCACCCCTATAGAATGACCATCCTAAAAATCCATTATAAGCATCATCTGGAAGCCAATATATATTTTGAAAATCAATAAGATGAAAACCAAAAATAAGATGAAATATTAAGATGGAGAGAGCTAACAGTAAAATAGTATCTTTCTTTTTTATAATTGAAGTAAGCATTATAAGATATCTTAGCTATTAATTAAATTGAGGGCAATAAGTTTCAATTAATTGTGAATTAACTGAATATTAAATCTTTATACTTTATAGTAGAATAACTCGAACCAGTTATATAATTATACGGAGGTTAGCCAGTAGTGAAATATTCAAAGTATTACCTGATAATTTTTTCCTTCTTTAGTTTCTTTTACTTTACAGGCGGTGCTCCGATTAATTTTATAAACAATGAATGGCTATCACCAGGAGACTCAGGGTGGCACTGGATCAATTGGCTATTTTTCAAAGAGACTCCTCTTTTACAATTCCCTATATTTGAAAATTATAGTTATGGTATGGAGCTTTCGTCCTCCATAGCTCTAAATGATTCCTTGCCTATTATGGCTATTATTTTTAAACCTTTTTCTGCATTTCTTCCTTTTGAGTTTCAATATTTTGGTATATGGATTTTAATCTGCTTTATACTTCAAGGACAATTCTCGTTAATCCTTTTGAGAAGAATCACCAACAACGAGCTTTTATCTTTTATGGGAGCTTGTTTTTTCGTTCTTTCACCTCCCTTTCTATGGAGGCTTTGGGGGCATTACTCACTCATGGCCCATTGGCTTATAATATTTGGAATTATAATTTTTTATTCTTCGAACTTTAGATTTAGAAATTGGGCAATATTACTAATTTTAACTGCATTGGTTAATGCTTATATCTTAGCAATCATTCTAAGTTTGTTTATATTAGATTTAATATATAGAACATATTCTAATTCATTCAAAGCTAAAGAGTCATGGACTATCTTTCTTAAAGCCTTAGCATTGCTTATTTTTTCTTTATATGTTTTTGGATATTTTTCAAATGGTATGAGCATTGGAAGCGGTGGCTATTCCTTATATAGGGCAAACTTAAATACTTTCTTCAATGATAATAAACTCTGGTCTAATATAATGCCAGATTTAGGATCCATACCAAACGATTATGAAGGATTCGCCTTTTTAGGGATAGGAATAATTTTCTTACTCATCTTTGTAATATTCGAGATTTTTAAAAATAAGTTCTTATTTAAAACATTATTTAAAAAGAGGAATGTATTCATAATTTTGTTGTCTATGATACTTTTTCTTTTTGCTGTAACAAATAAGGTAACATTCGGATCAACAGTATTATTTGAATTTGATTTACCAGAACTTTTTAAAGCGTTAACAAGACCCCTTAGGTCATCTGGTAGAATGGTTTGGCTAATCTTCTACTTGCTATATTGTGGAATATTTTTTGTTATTTCACGATCTAAGTATCTCAAAATTTACTATTTTATTTTACCGATTTTGTTAGTCATACAGATCCTTGATTCAAGTGTTATAGCCGCCAACTTTAGATCAAAGATTTCTGATACTAGAACTTATAATTTAAAGCCTTATATTGATAGTAAGGACCCTGCGAATATTGCTATTGTTAAAACTTTGAACTCTTTTTGGGAATCACCTTTAGTTTCGCCTGAGTGGCAAGTTCTTAAACAAAATTACAAGACAATAGTATATGTATATCCTAAAAATAGGCCTTCTGGGGCATATCCCCTCGTTCTCTTTGCCGCAAAGAATAAGCTTTCGACAAACTTTGGTTATTTTTCAAGATATAAAGGCTCGAAAAAAGAAGAAATCTATTCAAAAATAGATAAGGTTTTAGATACTAACTCCTTTGATAAAGATTCAATCTACATATTTGATGAATCCTTAGAGCAGAAATGGATTTCAACTTTAGGTCAATGCCTAACTTCAGATTTATGCAAAACAATTGATGGGTATAGAGTTTTTGCTAAAGATTTCAATTTTAAGTAATTTATTAATTTTAGCTTTATGATATTATTGCATTATGAACGAAGCTAAAGATTTATATTCTATAATTGTACCAGTTCTGAATATCACAGATTCATTAGTCGAATTATCTAATAGAATTGATGAAGTTATGAAGACTAGGAATTATTCATTTGAGATAATTTTTATCGACGATGGTTCGACAGACGCGAATACTTTAAAAACTATGAAAAAAATTCAAGCCTCTAGTTTAATAGATGTGACTATTGTGTCTTTTTTTAAAAACTTTGGTCAGCAAGCTGGCATACTGGCTGGGATTAAACTAGCTAAGGGTAACTATTTGATAACGATGGATGGTGATTTAGAGCATAGACCTGAAGATTTATTTTCTCTAATTGATAAACAACAGGAGGGCAACTTTGATGTAGTTTTTGGGAATTTCAAAGAAAAAACTCATGGAGCAATAAAAAAGTTTTTTAGTTTTATTTACACTTCTATTGAAAGAAAAATATTGCAATACCCTGAAGGTACTAAGAGAAGCGCTTTCTGGGTAATGAAAAGGGCCGTTGGAGAAGAAGTCCTAAAATTTAATACTCTAAATCCAAGCCTAAGTATTCTTATTATAAAAGTTACCAATCATATTGGTTCAGCAGAGATTGTTCAAGGGAAAAGAGGGGAGGGCGAATCAGCATATACAGTTTCAAAATTAATTTTTCTTGCAAGCTCATTATTTATTAATAACAGTGGAATTTTCCTCAGATCCTTTCTTTTTTTCGGTTTAATATCGCTACTTCTTGTGGTTCTTGGAATGTTTAATCAAGTATTCTTAGAAATATGGTATCTATGGGGGTTAATATTTCTTATTCCATTAGTTTTAATAGGTTTTGCCATAGTAGGAGAGTATCTATTTAGAATTATTCAAAATGTAGAAAATCAGCCTCTATACTCAATAAGAGAGATAATAAAGAAGAATTAAGGCGCTAGAAGCTTGTATCCATCGATAATTATAGTGGTATCTGGATTATTTTCCTTTGCAATAACCCATGATTCTTCATGAAAGAAAACATATAGTGATTCAGTATCAATATTATTTTCCTTTATCTTTTCTATTAATTTAAGATTGTTTCTTTTAACACTTTTTTTATTAACTCTTGAAAAATAACCAAAGTTTGTGTCAATTTTATTTTTGGCTGCAAAGTAAGCTAAGGAAAAATATTCTTTAGGGAACCTGGTTGGAACAACGTATATTATCCTCTTATACTTTTTTGCAAATAAATCCCAATTAGCATCCTGGAGTTTTATATTTTCTTTGTATATTTTAGAGTAGCTATTTTTATCTTTATAGAATACATTTCTAACCTGCTTAAAAGTTGGTTGCATATCAATTAATTGAATTAGTAGAAAAATAACAAGAATAGGGAATTTAAATTTATTGGTGTACCTGTATATCATTACAAATATAAAAATATAGATTAGATAGTAATTGATCCAAAAGAACCTTCCTGAGCTTCTAAAAGTCTTAGTAATTACTTTGGTAAATTTAGGCATGTCATATGAAAACAGCTCTAAATTTCCTAGATATATATTATTAGAAACAGCATACAAAGTTATTAAAAAGAAAAAGATTAAAATTATTTTATTTTCAGGCTTACGTAGTGATTTTAGTACTTCTTTATAGTAATAAAAAATTATTGGGAAGATAATTACAAGCATTAATATTATTCCTGAACCTAAGAAATTAAACCCTTCATAGTCTCCAAAACCCTCATTAATACTGGGTGTTTCTAGTTCTGGAAAAATTTGAGATGCTCTCAAAGTTACCTCTGCTACAGGATCAAATAGAGCATTTAGATTCATTTTAAACTTACCAAATCCGTGATTAGTAAAACCCCCACCTATCATAAAATATCCTAAAGCATATAGCAGTATTCCTAGGAATATGAAATATATTAATGCTGATTTTAAAGCAATTTTACCATCTTTATTCTCAAGATATTCCTTAGAGATAGCCATTAAAAATACTATCGATGTAAATCCAACGTAGTATCCATGAACTAAGGTAGATAGTGTTATAAGTAAGAGCCAATATTTTAATTTAAAGTTTTTTAATAAATAAACATAAAGAGTAAGTAATATTATCCACTGTGAAGCAAGTGCTAAATGAGAAAAAAATAATTTATTTAAGAAGATTGGAGATATACAAAAAAAAGCAATTGATATAAGTCTAAATTTATTATTATCTATATAAATTTTAAGAATCCTGTCTGCTATAATTGCTTGCAAGCAAAAAGAAATTAATATCCATAGTCCAAAATATTGAAATTCAAAATCTAAAAAAGAATTAAAAAATTTAAAAATTATTGCAAAAATTGGAAGGGAGTCTGTATATATTAATGAGCTTCCAGTGTATAACCCAAAAGAAGTATTTTTTAGAAAAGGAAACTGTAAAATATCTGTTTCACGAAAGAAAAGCCAACCTAATAAATGTTGCTGCGCATCACAAATAATAGGGCAATCTATTAGCCAGAATATATTACTAAAGTTGACAATATCCATCCCAACAATATATGTAAAAAATATTAAGCCAATAATTATTGATAAGTAAAAATTAGATTCTTTATATATCATTTATCAATTGATTAAAACATAGAAAAACTATTTTAAAAAGTTTTTGATTTCGACTTTCATATATGGGAATGGGATCTTAAGAATATTAAAGATGAGTTTATTTAAACGGATTTTATATAAAAACTGACAGAACTTCCCTAGCAATCCGTGTCTTTCCAGAAAAAAGTTATCGTGAGTAAATCTTTTAAATAGTCTATCGTGAATATTATAATCAAAAGTACCCTTATAATTCTCTTTTAAAAATTTTTTAACATGTCTTGCTTTAATAAAATTAACAGATTCCCAATTACCCTGAATCCCTAAATTCTCTTCATAGTCTCTTATCTTTTTCTCAAATATTTTATAAGTTATATCTTTATTGATTATGATAGGAATTATTACATGTGTTTCATAAGGTAAATCATAGGTAGGGCATAGAATAATGGACACTCCATTCGGAGTAAGAAGCGATTGCGTTTTTTCAATATATGACTTCCAGCTTTCAACATGTTCACAAACATTTATAGAAAATATTAAATCAAACTTTTCACTAGTGTCAAAGTCCTCGATTTTAGACTTTACAAATTTAACCTTATTTATAGAATCTAGTATGTTACTAAATTTTTGATAACTAGATATGAATGGATCAACCCCTAAGTATGAATTCTTTGGGAATAAATCAGAAAGCTCATTTAAGAGTAAGCCAGGGCCACATCCAACTTCTAGTACTTTACCTTCTAAATTTTCAAGATATTGCTTCATTTCACTAAAGCCAAAAATTGCCTCACGCAACAAATAGATATCTCTATCTTTAGATGGAAGTAGATGAGCATATTTTTTGTATAGATAGTCAAATTCTAAATCTTTCATTTTTATTCTTTGATTATAATCATATTTAAGATTTTTTAAAGCAGAGTTTTAAGTTCTAGGGTAGAGCTAAAATCTTAAAATTATCTAGTTCTTTTATTATAAAGTTAGTACTTTTATAATTTTTATTTATATAAAGCCATAATTCATTATCATAGATGAAGTAGATACTAGCACTGTTTAATTTTTTATTTAATATAGCTTGTCTTAATTCTTGATTTAATAGCTTAGCACCAGCTTTACTAATTCTTGAGAAATAGCCTGTATTAATTTTCATATTATTTTTTGCAGCAAAATGAGATATTGGAAAATAATCTTTTGGTCTATTTTTTGTATATACATAGTTAATCTGTTTATAGTTTTTTCCAATCAGTTCCCAAAAAGGGTCCTTCATTGGTGACGTCCACTTTAAACTCCTTCCATTGTATACAGTAGGATTGTTAAATTTAGTACTAAAATATTCTTTTGCTTCATGTAAATCTATAAATTGTAAGCTCACTATCAAGATTAATATTATTCTTAAAGTTCTCTTGGTGTAACTTTTAAATATAAAAATTAAAGAACCTAATATTATCAAATAAAATAGAATCCACACAAATCTACCTGAGCTTCGAAAAGTTTTAGTTAAGAATGTAAAGAAGTCTGGAACTTGATAAGTGTAAATTATGTTTTGTCCAAGAGTTATATTGTTAGATAATGCAAAGAAATATGCGACCAAAGATACTATGATTATTGGATAATAGGTTCTTAGGTTCAAACTTTTATTTTGAGGGTTTTTAAAGAGAATAGTCAATAGAGCGATTACTATTGCTAGGAATATTCCAATACCAGGAAATGCAAAACCTTCATATCCAGATTCTGGTGTGGATAAATTATTTATAGTAATTGACCATATCTGGTCTGGATCAAAGAAGCTATTCAAATTCGCATTAAACTTACCAAATCCTTTACCTCCAGCCCCTTTTCCAATCATGAAATAGCCAAATGTAAGCAGTGCTAACAATAATGAGACTAAAAACTTACTAAAAATTATTGTAAGTTTTTTTATATCATAGTTGGAACTCAATAATTTGTATTTGACTAAATCAGCAATAAATATTCCAATTAACATAGCACTAATATAAGCATTGATAAGCAAAGATATTATTATCAATATTGTCCAATATTTAAGGCTTAGTTCTTTAGAAGTTAAATATAATAGGAAAGCAAATAGTATTAGCCAATGACCAAGTAAGCCAAAATGTCCATGAAGTCTCCATAAGAAAGGCGGAAGCATGGTAAACAATAGCCCGCATAATAGTATAGCAACTAAGTCATCTGTAAAATTACTAAAGATTTTCATAGCTACAATCCCCTGAAGAATAAAGCAAATATATGTCCAGATACCAAAATATTGAAATTCAAATGGAATAAATTGAGAAAAAGGTTTAAATATAATTGCCATAATTGCTAAAGAGTCGTTTAACACCAATGAAGATCCAAGCTCTAGACCATAATCAGTATTTTTAAAAATTGGAAAATTAAAAATTGATTGGTTTTTATAGAATTGCCAACCTAACCAATGTGTTTCTGTGTCGCTTGGGAAAATCCAATCAATATAAAAAGGATTTACAAATTTTCCCCCGGTAAAGTAAACAAACCATAATGTCACAATGCAGAAGAAAATCAGGTTCTTTTTAAACTCAGAGACTGACATACGCATTTTTTAAATCTACAATTGATATGATATAAAAACAAGAAAAGTATATATTTATACTATTATTTTAATTTATCTATTCTATTATTAGTATGATTGATGTTCATTAATAAACTTATATCCACTTTTTTCTATGTTGGCTTTTTACCAAAGCTGCCGGGTACTTTTGGTACATTAGCAGGAGCTATTTTATACTACTTTATTAATTCTCTTTATAGTCCTACGCACACCATAATGCTCATTATAACTATAGCTATTATTATTGTCTCTGTCGTAACGAGTCATTATTCAATGGATATATTTGATTCAGAAGATCCTGTATGTGTTGTTATAGATGAAGTTGCTGGAATATTTGTTGCAATGCTTTTTATTCCTTTTTCTATTACCAACCTAGCAATAGCCTTCTTTTTATTCAGGCTCTTTGATGTTTGGAAACCATTATTTGTAAGAACTTTGGAAAGGCTTCCTGGGGGATTGGGTATAACTATGGACGATGTTGGAGCGGGTCTGATATCAAATCTTCTAATTCAAATTATGATTTATTAGTTACAATATATTTATGTTTGTTAATGAAGATATTTCACGTATTATCGAAATGGCTTGGGAAGATAGGACGCCATTTGAAGGAATTAAGAAAGCTTATGGAATAAATGAGAAAGAAGTAATTAAGATTATGAGAAAAAACCTCCGGTTAAGTTCTTTTATCTTATGGAGAAAAAGAGTTCGTAATAGAAAAACTAAACATTCTGCGATTAATTCAATTCAATACCTAAGACATCAATCCAAAATCCATAATAAATATAGATAATTTTATTTTAATACTATTTTGTTTATAGTTTTTATAATGGATTTGTTAAATTATCTACCAAAGCCTTTTTCTAAGAAAATTATAGCTGCAAGAGCTTTTTTTGCTTCGAACATAAACTTTTTTTTATTGCTCTGGCTAGCATGGATGCTTTTCCCTCTATTTATAAGTGGCTTTATATCAGACGATGCTTATAATTCCCAGATTCAAGGGGTATTGCTTCATAGTAATATTAGTTTATTTGATCGGATAGTCTCAGAAATTAGCTATTGGATAAGTCTAGGAAGATTTAATCCGTTAAATTGGATATTTTGGTATTCTTATTTTTACTTACTTCCTTCTTTACTTTTGTATAAATTATTTGCTTTTTTTATAATTTATTTAAATCTGATTTATTTTGAAAAAATTCTTAAATTCATAACACAATCAGGATCCTTCTCTTACTGTGTAGTTTTCTTATTGCCAATATTGTTTCAATTTAGATATTGGCACGACCCGTTTTTAGCTTTTGCTTCTATACCACTTGCATGTTTATTGTTTTTCTTTTCTTTGTATCTCTTGATTCGATACATCGAAACCGCAAAGACCGCTTATTATTGGTATTATTTATTAGTATTTCTCATCTCCCTTTTGTGTTATGAATTATCTTATATAAGCCCACTCTTTTATTTCCTTATTACATATCTTAAAAATAAATCTTTAAAAAAATCATTTCTATTAATTGCTACACCTATTGCTCTTATTCTTCTCCATTTTATGATAAAAGGGTTTTTCTCTTCAACTTCAGAGCTATACCCTGGGACAATGTTTAGCTTTAATTTCGGTAATATAATTCAAGCATTTTATATCCAACTAATTTCAACTTTTCCCTTAACTTGGAAGCTTGCGGAAGGCTTCGGCAACCTTTCTTTTCTTAAAATTAACTTTTTAGATTTTATTGTTCCCGCGGTACTAACTGGCTTAGTAGTTTTTTTATTGTCCACATTAATTGCTAGGGATGAAAATATTAACAAATATAGATCAAAATCATTGATTACTTTTTCATTGTTACTAATCCTAGTACCTGCTTTTATAGTTGCTATATCTGGACATCAATCTGAACTAATAAAAGCAGGAATTGGATATGGATACTTACCAGTCTTTCTTCAATATTTTGGGTTAGCCTCATTAATTTTTATAATTATTAGGGCCATTACCCCCTCTATAACTTTGTCAATAGGTATTTGGCTTATATTCTTTGTAATAGTTTCTTTTACACGGCTTGAGAACTATCATGTTGTTCAGGAATCCAATATAGTCTATAAGTATCCCAGAGAATTATTAGAAGCTTCAATAAAGAAGGGAATACTGGCTGGGGTCACAAGAAATGATCTTATAATAATTGATAGCAAATATCCTTCTGATCATTCTTGGTTCTATTCTATGGTCACACAGAAAGAAATAAATGC
>MDSW01219536.1_pt1 | contig 49169 bp, 27 predicted proteins | sample 811171 | NCBI WGS metagenome assembly MDSW01 (sample SAMN05326641, study PRJNA326480) | marine metagenome | isolation source: seawater | place: Atlantic Ocean: North West | collected 2012
CCGCCCTCGAGAAGCTCCACGGATTCCTCGCCGCGCTTGCCCCCGGGGACCAACCGACCCTCCACCTCGCCGCACCGAACCTTCGCGCGACGAGGCGGAACGACGTCGCCCAGAGAAGGCGAAGGAGTACTCCCGCCGGCGGAGGGACCCGCGGAGGGACCCGCGGAGGGACCCTCGCCGCCCTCGCCCTTCTCGGTCGTTCCCCCCGCCGTCTCGTCCGCCTCCTTCGCGTCCGCCTCTTCCTTCTCGGCGGCGTCCTCCGCGACGCTCCGCCGCCCCTTCTCCGTCGCTCGGACGCTCGCGAGGTCGATCGCCTCCGGGCGCTTCGGGTGTCTCCGCAACGCCACGCGCTCGTCGCGGTCCGCCGCGCACATGGCGAGGACGAACCCGAGCGCCTCGCCGTACTCCGGGTGCGCCCACCTGGTCCTCATGTGCGCCACGACGTTTTTCCCTCCGGCGGACGCGTTCCCGAACAAGCGCGCGATCAACACCTTGAGCTCCGCGCACGTCTTCCACTCGCCCTCCGGCTCCGTCGCCCCGTCCCGAACGAGGGCGCGCACGAGGGCGTCCGCCATCGCGACCTCGACGTCCTCGGGAACGTCGCCGCCCCTCGGCGCGGCGAGCGTCGCGGACGCGGCGGCGGCGCCCGCGGAGGCGCCGCGGAAGCCGCGCGCGCCGTCGACGTCCGCCGCGCCGCCCTCGAGGAGGTGCACCGGGATCCCCTCCGCGCGGCGCATGAGCCTCTGCGCTCTCACGGCGTCCTGTTTCCTCCGCTCCTCGTCCTCCCTGCTCGCCTCCTCGCGCCGCTTCTCCGCCTTCGCCTTCGCCTTCTCGATGTTCAGCTCGAGGTGCGGGCGGACGCGCTTGAACATCTCCGTCATGATCGCCTCGCGCTCGTTCGGGTCGATATCCTTCTGCCTCAAACCCTTCAGCGGCCGCCCCAGCACCATCGGCTCGTCCCTGTACTCGTCCTCCTGATCGCCCTGACCGCCCCGCGCCTTCGCCGAGGCGATGCCGGCGTGCTGCGCCGCCGCGCGCGCCGCCGCGAGCTCCTCCTCCTCCCGCCGCCGCTCCGCCTCGGGGTCCTCCGCCCTCCCGACCCCCTCGCCGCCGCCGCGATCCGCCGGGGGCGGCGTGAGCCAAAGCCTCGTGTTCTCGATGAGGTACGCCCTCTGCGTCAGACCGGGGAGCCCGGGCTTGTTCCACGCGAACATGTCCTTCGGGTCGATCCCGCGCTGGATCGCCACCTCGTCCAGCTTCTCCCACCCTTTCGTGTAGTACGCGCGGTGGCCGCCTCGCACCGCCACCTCGTCCCCGGGGCTCGGGTCCGCCGCCTCGAGCTCGTCCTCCCACCCCCCCGAGGGACCGGCGTCGGCGTCCTTCTTGTCGGCGTCCTTCTTCTTCCGCCCGCGGCCTTCTTTGCGCTTGGGGCCCTCGACGCGCAGGAGGAAGTGCACGAGGTCGGTGAAGGTGGCGTGCGCGAGCGGCTTGGAGCGGCCGCCGCCGGGGTCGACGGGGAGTTCAATCTCGTGGTCCCGCTCCTCGATCCACGCGTCCGTGAGCGCCACCTTGGCGCCGATCGTCCACCCCTGCGCCTCCTCCGCCTCGTCCCCGCCCTCCTCGAGGCGCTTCTCCGCGGCCCACTTGATGCACTCGACGTCGCACCGGATGAAACACGCCTGCGCCGGGTGCCGCTGCCCGAGCGCCTGGAAGCGCTTACACTGCCCGATGATCTCCGCGGCGGCGGGAAGGTGGTCCTCGCAAAACGCCCTCGGGCACGCCTCGCACCGGAACAGCATCCCGCCGACCGCCGCCGCCTTGCGCCCGCACTCCGCGCAGCTGTGGTGCGGGCACGCCCACCGCGTCGCCTTGGCGATCTCGTCCTGCGTCACGCCGATGCACTCGGCGTGCACGGACACGGGGCACAGGTCGCAGCACACGATGTCGCCGCCGTCCCAGCACGCTTGGCACGTGTAGCTGTGCCCGTAGTCCCGCCCCGCCACCTGCGCGCGCTGCTTCTTCCCCTCCTGCTTCTTCTGCTTCACCTCCCGCGCGAACACGCTCGACTCCCCCTCCTCGAGCGAGTAGTTGTTCTCCTTCAACACCGTGTGCCCGTCGATCTCCATCGTCGTCTTTTTCCGCTCGCGTTTCCCCGTTAAAATCTGCGCGTTGAACTCGGCGGCGATGTCCCTGAGCGACTCAGCCTTCTTCCTCCTCCGCTCGTCCGTCTCCCCGCCCTCCCCCGACGCGTCTCCCGTCCGCATCTGCTCAGGCATGAGGTACGTGCTGATCGGCGCCGCGGACGCCTTGCCCTCCGCGAAGTCCGCCACCGTGTGCTGCACCTCCGACTGCAAGCTCGCGAGCTCGCTCCGCCGCCGCGCCCCCTCGGGCCCGCGGTCCATCAGCACGTCCAGGTCCGCGTCGCTCGGGGGCTCGCCCGCCTCTTTGCTGAAGATGGCGTCCACGCCGAACCTGAGCATCCCGTACAGGTCGTTCTTATCCACGCCCTCGAGCGCCTCGCTCTGTTTGGTGCTCCCGCGGCTCACCATCTGCTCGAGGAAGAGTTTCTTCTCCGCCCGCTGCTGCATCCGCTCCTCCACAGTCCCCGCCGTGACGAGCCGGTACACGTGCACGGGCTTCTTCTGCCCGATCCTGTGCACCCGCGCCATCGCCTGCGTGTCCACCTGCGGGTTCCAGTCCGAGTCGAAGAGCACGCACGTGTCCGCGGTCTGTAAGTTCACGCCCAGGCCCCCCGCGCGCGTGGAGAGTAAAAACGCAAACATCGGAGACCCGGGGCGGTTAAACGCGGCGATGTCGATGCTTCGCTGCACTCGGTTCGTCGACCCGTCCAGGCGCGCGTATTGGTACCCCCGCAGGGTCAAGAAGTCCTGCAGGATGTCCAGCATGCTCGTGAACTGCGAGAAGAGGACGACGCGGTGGCCTCGGTCCTTGAGCCGCTTGAGGATGCGGTCGAGGACCGCGAGTTTCCCGGACGCCTCCACGAGCTCCTCCACGGGGACGCCCTCCTCGGGGACGTCCGTCCCGGCGAACAGAAACGGGTGGTTGCAGCACTTGCGAAGCTGCATCAGGAGGGACTGGAGCTTCCGGTTCGAACCCGCGGCTTCGGAGTTCGCCTTCTTCTCCCCCTCCTCGTCCCGATCGATCGCGTCTTCGCCGCTCTTGTCCCCGCCGCTCGCTCCGTCGTCCCCGCCGCCCGAGTGCTTTCGCATCGCCGCCGCCTCCGCGGCGGTGAGGGTGCCGCTCTCGCGCATCAGCAGACGCCGGTACCAAAACGTCTGCGCGGGGCTCAGCGGGCACATGATCTTCGTCTCCGTCTTCTCCGGCAGGGACACCTCCACCTCGCCCTTGACCCTCCGGAGCACGAACGGTTTCATGAGGTAGTGCGCGTGGTCGAGCTGCCCGGAGTCCACCTTGTGTTCCTTCGTGCCGAGGTCGAACGCGTCGTCGAAGCTCGACGCGTTGGTGAAGACGTCCGGGTGGAGAAACGCCAGGATGGCGTACAGCTCGTGCAGGTTATTCTGCACGGGCGTGCCCGTCAGGAGCAGAGTGTGCTGCCTGTGCACCCTTGACAGGACGCCGTGCGCGGCGGTGTCCTCGTTCTTCACCTTGTGCCCCTCGTCCAGGATCATCGTCCGCCAGTACACCTTCTGCGACAGCGTGAGGTTGAACGCCGGGTTGCACGCCATCTCGTACGTCGTCACCGCGACGTCGTACGACGCGACGTTCATCACCACCTCCCTGCGCAGCCGCGTCCGCTCCGCCTCATCCGTGGAGTGCAGCCTCACGACGCGGAAGTCCGGGCACCACTTCTGGAGCTCGTCCATCCACGAGGAGAGGACGCTGAGGGGGCAGATGACGAGGTGCGGGCCCTTGGCGCCGCGCGTCTCCTTCAGGCACGCCAGGAACGAGATGCTCTGCAGCGTCTTCCCCAGGCCCATCTCGTCCGCCAGGATGCAGCTGCACCCGTCGTCGTACATCCGCACCATCCACCGGATCCCCTCGAGCTGGTACTCGCGCAGGACCGCCTTGATGCTCTCGGGCTGGTTATCCACGGGCGCGAGAACCTTCGATTCGACACTCCCGGCGTCGCGCTCGGCGGCGTCCTTGATCCGGTCCAGAACCTTGGCGTCCACGAAGGGCGCGAGCGCCTTGGCGTGGCGCGCGAGGTAACACGCCCGCTTCCCCTGCGCCACCTCAATCTCCCGCGCGATCTCTCGGTTGTGCTTCCCGCACGCCGCCTCCTCCTCGTTCTTCTGCTTCCGCACGTACGGCTTCCGGGGCTTCCCGCTCTTCGTGTACTTGCGCTTGGCGGGCTCGAAGTTATACCGCGTCCGCCCGCCCGCGCCCCCGTCCTCCTCCTCCCCGCCCCCGCCCAGCTCCTTGTCGAACACGCTCGGCTCCCCGCCCTCCATCGTGTACGCGTTCGACCGGAGCACGGGCTCGCCGTCGATCATGATCACCCGCGCCTTCGTCTTGCGCCCGGAGCGCCGACCGCCCGCGCCCTGGCTCACCCCGAGCGCCTCCGCGAGGACGTCCTCGGGGATCTCGGACGCGACGCTCGCGTCCACCTCAGACGCGCCCAGCGCGGCGGCGAGCGCGCCGTCGTCGCGAGGACCCTTCGTCGACTTCGAACCGGGAGGGCGACCGGGAGGGCGACGCGGAGGATCGGGTGGTTCTAGGGACGACTCCTTCTCCTTCTGAGGAGGCTCGTCCGCGTCCATATGTGTAGGAGGAGGGTCGTCCGCGTCGGGCATCGTCGCGTCGTCCGCGTCCATCGGGACGACGCCCGACGCGGACGGCGCCGACGCGGGAGTGGACGCCTCCGCCTTCGCCTTCGCCCCGACGAGCGCCGCGTCGGTGGTCCGCTGCGTCGCCGCACCGTCCGCGTCGACGATTCGTGGCGCCGCCGCCGGCTGCACCGTCGCCGCCGAGCTCTGGGCGACCGTCTCCGCCCCCGCCGGGGCGGAGACGGAGACGGCGGGCGGGTGCGCGCTCGCCGGCGGTTCCGAGGAGGGCGAGGAGGGCGCGGGCGCGGGCGCGGCGCCCGGGCCGGGCTGCGCCGCGGGGGGCGCCGCGGGAGCCCGCGCGGCGTCCTCCGCGTTCGCACCGCCCGGGAGGGCGCCCTCGGGGCGCGGGGGATCGCCGGCACCGTCCGTCATCGCGCGTTCGAGGACGTTCGGGCGCGGCGCCGATCGGGCTTCGGGTGAGAAAAGCGCACCGAGCGGTCGCGCCAGAGCCCGGCGGGGAGCGGGTTCGCGCGATGGGTCGGGTCAGCACAGCGAACTCCGGGTGTGCGACGCCTCGCGCGAAGGTCGTTCCGGGGCTCGCGGGGCGTCGCGCGCGTCGCGGGCCTCGCGCGGGGCGACGACGTGCGCGGACGGCGGCGAAAGGCTCGCGCCGGTCGTGCGCGCGCGCGATCTGCGCCCGGCGCGCCGCGTGTCGAACGCCGCGTCGTCAAAGGAGGTTTTTGCGCCGCGCGGCCCACCGCGCGCTGCGTGGCTGGGAAAAAACGCGCGAGCCCGGCGCCGCGCGGGGGGTCGGGTCGACCCTTCGCGAGCTTTGAACGTTCGACCGGTCGAAGGGGAAGTTCGACCCTGAGCGCAGGTTCAAAGCACCCGGGGTCGCGCGCGCGCCGACCGGGCGATTCGGGGGATCGGGGGGATTCGCCCTTTCGGATCCTGGGGCCGAGTCGAGCAGCCGGGCAGATATTTGCTTCGAACGAATGGCGTGACACGCATCCTCGAAGAAGAGCTCGAGCGCGGGTGCGCTCGGGGGCAGTAGGCACGGGCGTCCGCGAGAGTATCGCGCGACACCGCACGCTCGTCCGAGGTGCGTCCACCACCTCCGCGCGCCGCGCCGCGTCTCACCCCGCGCGTCGTCCCCTCCGCGCGATCTGGAAAAGCCCGGCCGAATCATCAGGATTCCTCCCTCCTTCCGGATACGCCTCGGGATTAGTCCGCTTGTTTCTCACCGAGGGGGGCGGCCCCCTCGGGACCCGCGCGCCGTCTGACCGTGATCGCCCCCCCCCCGCCCGCAGGCGCACGCACTCGGTCCGAAGACACGCGCAGAGGGAAGGAAGGAAAACATGTCGGTGCGTCTTTCGCGCCGCCGCCCTCCCCGCGGCGTTCGCTCCGCCTCCCCCCCCTCGTTTTCGCGCCCCCCAGAGTCGTCGCTCCCCTGCCGATCGATTTCCGCGTTGTTGGATTCGAACCCGCGCCCCCGCGCGCGTCGCGCGTCCCACCCTTCGCGCCGCCCGCCCGTTCGCGCGCTCGAGCGTCTCGACATCCCTCGCTGACGCCCCCCTCGCCGCCTCGCGTCCCTTTCGGCCCCCCTCGCGCGCAGTCCTGGGCGGACGAGCCCGAGGGCGAGTTCCCTCGCGTGCCTCACGGTTTCAGCGCGTTCAACCAGGGCCCCCCGGGGCCGGGGATGGGCGGGCTCGGTTTCGCGCCCCCCGGCCCCGCCGCCGCGGGCGGCCTCGGCTCCCTCTTCGGCGCGCCCCCGGGCGCCGGGATCGGCCCGGCGGGAGGGTTCGGGTCGATGGAACGCGAGCCCCCGAACTACAGCTTCGGCACGAGCCCGACGTTCGGGACGACGGGCCCGCCCGGCGGCGCGATGATGGGAGGCGGCGGCGGGTCCTTCGGCGCCGGCTCCGGCTTCGCCAACCCCGCGCCGGGGTTCGGCGCCCCCGGCTCCCCGCCGGGTGGCGCGGGGTTCGGGCGGTCCCCCCCCGGGATGGGATTCGGCGCCCCCGGGATGCCCCCCCCCGGGATGGGGACGAAGGCGAGCGACGGCCCGGGCGGCGGCCAGACGAACGCGAACGCGAACGCGAACGCGGCGCCGCCCGGTTCCCCCGGGCGGCGGGACGGCCGCGACCGGCCGAAGATGCCGGTTCCCAACGCCCCGCCGTTCACCGCGTTCGTCGGAAACTTTCCGTACGAGTGCTCTCAGGACGAGGTGGTGGGTTTGTTCGCGAAGGAGCAGTGCCAGATTGCGGACGTGCGCGTGGTCCGCAACAGGGACACCGACCGCCCGCGGGGGTACTTCCTCGAGTTCAAGGACCGCGCGAGCCTCGAGACGGCGCTCACCTTCGACCAGCGCGACCTGGGCGGGAGGCCGCTCCGGGTGAACGTCGCGGAGGGCCGCCCGGAGCGCCGCGATCGCGGGTACGGGAACGGCCACGTCCGCGACGAGGGGTTCGCCCAGCGGTATTCGGAGCGCGCGGGCCGCGACGGCTTCGCGCGAAGCGGCGGAGGGTTCGCCGAGAGGTACAACGACGCGCGAGGCGGCGGCGGCAACGGAGGCGGCCACGGAGGCGGCGGCGCGTCGTTCGGCCGCCGCGAGGGCGGCGGCGGGTACCAGGAGGCGCGCGAGTACCGCGACCGAGGGAACAAATCCGGGAACGGCGGTCGCCGATCGTTCGACGGGCCCTCGGACACGCCGCCGCCGGAGGGGCGGAAGAAGCTCGTCCTCGCCGCGCGCACGGTGCCGAAGGACGGCGACGCGGACGCGAACCAGCCCGCGAGCGCGACGCAGGCCTCCAGCGGGAAGCCGAACCCCTTCGGCGCGGCGCGGCCGGTGGACTCGAGCGCCAAGATGGCGGAGGCGGAGCGGAAGATCAAGGAGGAGAAGGACGCCGTGCACGCCAAGGCGGGGATCGCCAGGGGGGGCTCCGGCGAGCTCCCGGCGCCGAAGCCGATCGCGAAACCGGCCGCGCAAGATAAGACGGAAAAGCGCGAGAAGAAGGCGCCCGTGATCGTCCTCGCGCCCAAGGAGGAGCCCGTGATCAAGGCGAAGAACGCGTTCGAGCTGTTGGCGATGGACGACGACGACGAAGACGAAGAAGGGAGCGAGGGGGAGGTCGAGGAGTGACGCGCGGCGCGAACGACCGGCGCGTGCAGGTCGCGGGAGGCGCGACGGCGGGGAAAAACGAGGGGTGGAGCAGAGGGTGGGGCCGTGTACAGACGAGCGAACGCGCGACCGTTGGAATCTCAGAGCAGTGAGAGGGGCTTCCGAAGCCTCCGACGACGACGAGACGTTTTCTTATTGGAAACAGCGCGACTCCCCCTTCCCGCTACTGGTACCGCCTGTGGTGCGGCACGGGCAGCCCCCTCGAGTGGAACGTCCTCCTCGGCACGAACCCGTCGTTCCTCACGAGCGTTTCGGTCACGTCCTTCGCCTCCGCGAGCTCGTCGAGGTACGGCAGCAGGTCCAGCAGGTCGTTATCCCTCGGGTCGTCGATGAAGCTCGCCACCGGGAGCGCGTTTTGCGGCTGGAACGCGTACGAGTGCGGCGAGTTATCGACGATGACGCACCTGGTCATCTCCCGCCCGAGGCTCGTCAGGTCCTTGACGTAGTTCCCCTGGAACGGGTAGCAGCTCTCGCGGAACAGGCGGTGCCGGATGACCCCGGTTTTTTTGTCCAGCAGGTCCAGGAGCGGGTCGGCGTACTTGGCCAGCGACGCCGTGAACACCACCACCTCCCACCGCTCCCCCGCGCGCTCCATGAAGTAATCCACCCAGGGGCGCTTCAGCACGTACACGTCCGTGACCGCGCCGTCGATCTCCACCGGGATGACGTAGTCGGGGTTCGGCACGGGCTTGAACGAGGAGTGGACCAGCGTCTCGTCGAGGTCCAGGACGAGGCACGGCTTGGAGGCGTCGGAGGCGATCGGAGGGGGTAAAAACGCGGGGCCGACGTGCATGGCGCCGCCGCCGGGGACGACCGAGTGCGGCGCCAGCTGACTCACCGAGCGGTACCGCCGCGCGTCCTCGCCCGCGCCGTACCCGCCGTCCGCCTCGCCGCCGCGGAAGCAGCACGAGAACGCCCCGAACAATCCCCCTCCGCCGCGAAGCCCCGCGCGAAGCCCCGAATTTCGATTCCGATTCGCGCCGTACGCGGGCGCGGCGAGGCCAGCCGCGCTCGTCACCTGCGTCACCACCGCCTCGCCCTCGCCCTCGCCGGGGAGGGCGTCGTCGCGCGCGCCCGCGCCGGAGCCGCTGCGGGCGCGCGTGAGGTCGCTCGTGTCATCCTCGACGGAATCGTCCTCGTCGTCCGCCTTGGTCCACAGCGTCCGGCCCCCGCGCCGAACGGGGGAGCCGGGCGTCTGCGATCCGTCCGAGGCGGGGCGCATCGCGTCATCGTCCGCGTCATCGCCCGCCAAACGCGCGGACGCGTCCACGTCCAGGTTGCGGTACGGCGCCCTCGCGGGCGTCGTGTCCGCCATCGACGACGGAGACGGCGACGAGGGGCGGGTCGCGCGAGGGGCGCGCCGCGCGGTGTGACTCGAGCCCGCGATCGGGGCCGAAGACGGCAATTCGCCACCGCGACAGTTAGAAGCGTAACTTACGTTCGACACCTGGCTGGGGACACAGACAGACAGCGCGGCGAAGTGGCAGCAGTGCTGGCCTCGACCGAGCGCGTCGTCAGTTTCTGCGCGTGATGACGCGCGCCCGACTTTCGTCTCGAACTACAAGTGCCGCGTCGATCGCGTCGCACTCGTCGCGGCGCGGCGCACGCTCCCCCCGCGCGGCGGCATTCGCCATGCACTCGCGCCGCGGTTCCCTCGCGGCGCGCGCGGCGTCGCTCGCGCGCGCGTCCGCGCGCGCGCCCTCGGCCCGCGGCGCTCGCCCCGCCCCGTCCGCCCGCCCCCCCCTCGCCACCGCCGCCTCGCGCGTTCTCGCCTCCGCCGACGCGCCCGCGGCGAATACGTCCGCGCGTCCGCTCGCGCGAACCGGGCTCCTCGCGCTCACCGCCGCGGCCGTCGCCGCGTGCACCGCCGCGCCCGAAGCGACGCACGCGCGGCGGTCGGAGACGACCTCGGGCGCGACCGCGTTCGACCGCGCCGAGGCGTGCGCGAAGCACCTGGAGACGCTCGGCGTCCGATTCCCGGCCGCCGAGATCCGACCCGTCGACCCGGGACGATCCTCCCGCGTCGAAGCCCACGGCCTCGGCCTCTTCGTCCCCCCACGGAACGATGCTCCTTCTCCGGAACCGGCCGCGTCGCACCCCGCGTCGTCAGAGTCTTCGCCGGTCAGCGGCGCTTCCTTGACGGCCCTCCTCCGCGGCCTCCTGCCGCGGGCCCTCCTTCCGCCGCCGCCCCCCGTCGCGTTGTGCGCGGTGCCCGCGACGCTCGCCATCACCGCCGCGTCCGCCGTCGCCCACCCGACGCTCGGCGCGACGTTCGCGACGCTTCTGGAGGACGGCGACATCGACGAGCGCCTCGCGACGATGCTGTTCCTGATCGTCGAGCGAAGGCGCGGGAAGAACAGTCCGCTCGCGCCGTACATCGACGCGCTGCCGAGGACGTTCAAGACGCCGCTGTTTTACGACGACGAGGAATTAGAGGGCCTCGCGGGGACCAACCTCAGGGACGCCGCGATGGCGCAGAGGAAGGCGCTGGCGAGGGTTCTGAACGAGCACGTCCGGCCCGCAGGGAAGCGGCTCTTCCGAGCGCTTCGGGAGACGCCGCGGTTGGTGGTCGATGAGGAGGCGTCCGAGCCGTCAAAAAAGTCGCGAGAAAAAAAACGTACGCGGCAAAAAAGTCGCCGGGACCGGTTCGGGTTCGGGGTGGTCGGCGAGCGCGTCGCCGGCGGCGATTCTATCACCGCGGAGGAGTTCGCGTGGGCGTACGCCGCGTTCTGGTCGAGGGCGCTCGCCGTGGAGGTGGACGTGGAGGGTTCGAAACCCGGTGGGGGTGAGAGCGCGAGCGCGAGTGCGGCGGTGGAGGCGATCGTGCCCGGGATCGATTTCGCCAACCACGACGGGCGCGCGCCGAACGCGCGGTGGGCGCTCGTGGACGATCCTTTCGCGGAGGCCTCGTCGTCGGATACTACGAGTACCGATAAGGTGATCGCGTTGCTCGCGGAGCCGGGGCACGTCCCCGAGCCCGGGGCGGAGATCCTCATCTCGTACGGCGCGAAACCGAACGAGGAGCTCCTGTTCGTGCACGGCTTCGTCGATCCCGCCAACGCACACGACGCGCTCGTGTTGCGCGCCCCGGGGGGGGGCGGGGGGGACGACGACGCCTCCGATGCCTCCTCTGCCTCCGATGCCTCCTCCGCCTCCGATGCCTCCTCCTCCGCCTCCTCAGAACTCGCGTCGTCGCTCGCTTCCGAGACGCGGCGCGCGAGGGACGCGCTGATCGCCCTCCGCGGCTCGGATCCGCGCGTGACGCTCCCCGCGACGCCGCCGCGGCGGGGCCTCGACGATCTCCCCGCCACCACGCTGGCGACGCTCGAGGCGTGGGGGTTCTCCCCCGCGCGCCTCGACGCCGAGCTCCGGCGCGAGTGGGCGGCGCTCGAGGCGCCGACGCCCGCGGCCGAGGCGGCGCGGTCCGCGTCCGAGCCGATTCCCGCGCCGCCGAGCGCCGCCGAGCGGAGGGAGGCGCAGAAGGCGGGGCTGTTGATGGCGTTGGCGGCGCAGCGGGAGCGGCTGGAGGCGGCGACGATGCGCGACGCGGCGGATCCCGAAAAGCACGCGGCGACGGGGTCAAGGCGCGCCATCGCGCGGGCGGTGGAGGCGGCGCGCGGGAGGCGCGTGGACGAGGTGGTCGCCGCGGACCCGCTCGCGCCGCCGGTCGCGAGGCAGTGCGCGGTGTACAGGGCGGGAGTGGCGAGGATGACAAGGGCGTACGAGGCGGAGGCGGCGAGGTGGAAGTGACGAGCGAATCATTTTTGGAACAACGAGGAAGTGATGAGCGATCTGAGAAAATTTGGAACATTAGGAACCAATCCGAGTCTCTCCTCGTTTCGGTGGCTTCCCCTCGGCTCGCGCGCTTCTCCGCAGCACACACCCACCGCCGCGCTCTCCGTTCGGGGCGCGCGCGGCGGGACGCGTCGCGCGGCGCGATGTCGCGGCGCGCGGCGTCGGCGGCGCGCGCGGCGGCGCAGATCCGCGAGGGTATGGTCGCGCGGAAGCGGCGGGAGGATTTCCACGCCGCGGTGCCGATCGTGGGCGCCGGCGCGCTCACCGCGCTCGTCGCCTCGGCCGCGTACGCGCCGCAGCTCGCGCGGTTCCGCCGCGGCGTCGCGGAGGGCCTGGCGTCGGACGTCTCGGACGTCGCCCCCGGCGGGGACGCGTTCCTGTCCGCGCTCCTGCGCTTCACCGGCCTCGGCCTGGGCGGCGCCGCGGGCGCGCGCGTGGCCTTCCAGCTCGCGCACGCCGCCACCGCCGCCGGCGCCGCGCGCGGGTACCTCCGCGCGCCCGCCGCCGCCGTCGGAGGCATCGCGTGCGCGTTCATCGGCGCGGAGTTCGCCGAGCCCGCGGCGACGTTCGGGGTCAGGGTCGGGCGCGTCGTGCGCCTCGGCGCGGAGGGACTGGCGGACGATCTCTCCGACGCGATCTCTCCGACGGCGCGCGGCCCCCGAGCGGCGTCGTCGTCGTCGACGAGCCCCTCGGAGTCCTCCTCCGACGACCGCCCCGTCGCGCTCGCGCTCCGCCTCGTCCGCCTCCGCCAGCTCGAGGCGGCTCTGCGCGCGGAGCGATCCGTGGCGGCGACGAGGCATCGGCGCGCGGAGCTCGGGGCGGAGCTGCGCGCCGTCCGCGAGCGCAAAGCCGAGCTCAAGCGTCGGTGCGCGGCGGCCAACGGGGGGGCCAAGCTCGGTCGCGTCGTCGCCGAGGACGTGGACGCGAGGGCGAGGACGCTGAGCGATCTGAGGGCCAGGCAGCTCGGCCTGCGGCGCGCGGCGGCGGCGGCGGGGGCGGCGGGGGAGTCGCGCGAGCGGAGGAGGCTCGAGCGCGAGGCCAAGGCGCTCGACGCGCCGAAGAAACGACTCAAGGCCGAGGCGAGGAGAGACCACGGGGTCCACCTCGCCCGCCGCACCCCCAGCGCGGAGAAGAGGTAGGTGGAGGGTTCGAGGTCGCGTACTCGTTCGTAGGGGGACGCGATATATCGTAGCATACGCCGGGAGTACAGGTGCTCGCAGGAGTACAAGGGAATAGGCACTTTCTAAAGATAGACTATACTCTAGTAGCTAGCTAAGAGACTACCGACGACGACGCGTCTCCTCGGCGGCGTCTCTGGGCCTGTTTTTCCTCGCCGGTCGCTCTTTGATTTTCCTCCGCGGCAGCGCGGCGTCCATCGCGCTCTGCCAGTCCTTCTCCCCCAGGTACTTCTCGCACAGCACTTTCAGGACGGTGTCGATGTTGAGGATCTGGTTCGTCGCCCCCGGAGTGTTCTCCTTCACGGGCAGCCGCCGCGCCTCGACGCCCATCGCGTTCGCCCTCGGAAGACTCCACGCCGTCCCGCGCGCGGCGAGGTCGACGATGCCCCCGATGACGTATTGCGTCTCGCCGTCCACGTCCTCCAGCGTCGCCTCCGCGTCCGGCGACAAGTACACCACCTTTCTCTTTTGTTTCTGTTTTTGGGGGGAGTCGTTCTCGTTCTCGTTCTCGTTCTCGTCCCCATCCCCATCCCCGTCCCCATCCCCACTCTCGTCCGTCATCAGGAAGAGCTCCTCTACGTCGCGCTGGTCCACGGCGACGCCGCGCCACCGCGCGGCGTTGAAGTGTTCGAGGGCGTGCTCGGCGACGACGCCCCGGAACCCCGCGAAGGTCAACGCGACGCCGGAATATTTCCGGGCGACGCCCAGGCACTCCGAGAGCTGCTTCGCGACGCTCCGAATCGCGCGCTGCGAGTCCTGGTCGTACGAAGCGTCCACCGCGACGCGAAGCGGCGGCTTGGAGTGAGGGTCGTGAGGGTCGTGAGGGTCGTGAGGGTCCCTCGCGGGTTCCTTCCCGCCGCGCGTAGTGGCGGGTCCCAAAGGCTTCAACGCTTTTCCCGATTGCGGGTCCTTCTCGCCGGCGGCGACCAAACCCTGTACCCACGCCGGCGCGTCTTTGTTCACCCGCTCCCCCTCGCGCTTCGCCCGCATCGCCTCCTCCATCGTGAAGCTCACCGACGGCCTCAGCACCCGCCCTTCCTTCCCCAGGGCGGCGGTCAGGAAGATCCGCCCGTGCCTGCATATGGGCACCTCGCTCACGTTCTCGTACCCGAGCCGGCGCATCGTCGCCGCGACGGGCGCGCCGGTGACAAACGCGTGCCTCGGCGCCAAATCCCTCAGCGCGACGAGAAGAGGCTCGAGCTCCGCCTCGGTGCAGTCGCCGCGCTTGCCGTCGCCGCCCTTGCCACCGACGCGAACCTGCCGCCCGAACGGGAGGTTCGAAACCACCGCCGAGAACGCGACGGGGGCCCCGGGTGAGGATGATCGCGCGGCGGAGCCTCCTTCTTCTTTCCCGAGCGACTTTGCCAGCGCGCGTCGCCAAAACGCCGCGTCCGTCGCCAAAACGTCCGCGACGACGACGTCCGGCGTAGGCGTCAGAAGATCGTGCTTCGTGCGATCGCGGCGATCAAGGATAACTTCATGTTCATCGCCTCCTCTCGGAAGATTCGGAAGCGCGTCCGCGGGGGCGGCGCCGATGGCGACCAGCTGGGCGTGCTGCGCGGGCATGTGCGCGCGGAACGCCGCGAGGTTCCCGCGCGCGTTTTCGGCGGTGCGCGCGTTGACGTCGCCGCCGATCGACGCCGCGCCCATCGTCCACGCCGCGTGAAGCATCGTCCCGCCCCCGCAGCACGGATCCAGGATCGCGCCGAGGGATTGGGATTTCTCTTTCTTTTCTGAGGACGAAGCGTCGGATCGTCTCGCATCGTCTCGTCTCGCGTCGTCTCGCGTCGCGTCTCGCGTGCCCAGGAGGACGGGGTCCAGGACGGCGTTTATCGCCGCAGCGGCGATGGCGGGCTGCGTCCCCGCGCTGTAATTATTCGGTTTCCTCGTCCAGTCGCACTTCGCCGCCGCCCTCGGCGGGGCGTACGTCGCGAGCCCGAACGCGTACCCCTTCGCGCACTCGATCACGACGAACCTGAGCGTTTTTTTAAGCGCTTCAACAACCCGCGGGTCGTTCGGGTTCTCGCCCTTGAACCTCGCGAACGCGCCGTGCTCGAACCCGGCGCCCCAGGCGCCAACCGCGTCACCTATCATCTCGTACACCTCGGGCCCCGAGGGTCGGTCGCGATCGCTCAGCCGCGCGACGACGTCGTGGTACAGCGCCGTCGGGACGTCGGGGGGTAACGTGGCGTTCACCGGAAGCGCCGCGACGCGCTCGGCGAGAAGCTCGAGCGTCGGGGCGCACGCGAGCGGGTCGACGACCGCGCGGAGGCCGGCGAGGCGGGCGAGGCGGGCGAGGGGGACGGGGCGAGGGAGGGCGAAGAGGCCGACGCACAGCGCGAAGCTTCCGGGCGACGCCGCGGCCACCTCGAGCGCGTACGCGTTGTACAAGTTCTCGTTCTTGCGAGAGAGGAGGAGGCGCCACGACGAGGTGGGGGAGGTAATGCCCTCCGGGGGGGAGGACGAGTCTTCGTCCGAGACTTCGTCCGAGAGGTGGCCGCGCGGCGCCGTCGGGTCTTCGCGGGGCGCCTCCATCATCATCGCCTCCAGGTCGCGGACGACGGCGGCGCCGGGCGCGCCCGCGCCCGCGCGCCAGGTGGCGCAGAGCTCGCCGAGGTCGAGGCCGTCGCGGACGATCGGGTGCGCGTCCGTGGACGGGACGTGCGGGAACCGGCCCACCTTGGAGGCCTTGGAGCTCTTCGCGACGACGGAGAGGCGCGCGTGGTGGAGCCGCGACGGGCGGCGGGAGGCGCACGCGCCGCCGCCGCCGACGTCCGCGGGTCGGGAGGGAGCCGCCGACGCCCGCGACGACAGAAGGCGCGCGAACGTCGCGCACCGCCGCATGACCGCGGTCGGCGCGCGAGCGGTGAGCGCGCTCGGCGCGTCCATCTGTGCGCGGGAGGGGCGGGGAGAGGCGCGCCGACTCGCGCCCGGCACGCGACGACGAACCGCGAGGAGTAGGCAGTCATCATCATCGCGGCGAGCATGGTACTCATCACGACGAACGACGACCGAAACGTAGTGAAAGCTGCTGACGTCGGATCAATTTTCTCGGAGGAGGTGAGATGATGAGTGTCGCGGGGTCGCGCAGACGTCTCCCGCGCGGGGCGGTCATGAGCGAGACCACGCCCTGGTGGGAGCGAGGCGCGCCACGCGCCTCGCGGGACGGCGACGGCGACGACGCGTGCTCCTTCTCCACGTCCGAGACGGTGCGTCGGACGCGAACGCGCGCTCCGCACCCTCGGCACCCTCGCTCGCGCGTTCGATCCTCGCTCGCGCACGTTCGTCCCCTCTCTGACCGCGCGCCCTCCCCCCCGCCCGCCGCTTCCGTGCCCCAGGTGACGTGCAAAACCGAGCCCGACGAGAATGGCGTCCCGCGGCGCAAGTGCGAGCGCATCGTGACGAAGTTCCGCCGGTGTCCCGGAAGGTAGGGCCCCGCGCATCACCCCCCAGTTCGCCTGGTCATTCGTCCCGAAAGTGTCTTCCGAGTCCTTCGATCGTTTCCCCGGGCGCGCGAGCGCGCACACCCCGCGGGCCCCTCGCGTGCGCACCCGCGCCGACCATCCCTGACCCTCCCCCACGACCGCGCCGTCCCCACGCGCAGAGAGCCCGAGGAGCTCGAACGCACGCGAACGGAGACGAACGAGGAGCCTCCCCCTGGGATCTTCGGCGCCGGGTCCGCGTTCGCCTCTTCCGAGCGTCGCGTCGAGACCTCGAGTTGGCGCGGCGGCGATCCGTCGGCGCCGCCGTTTCCTTTCCCGACCGTCCCGGCGTTCGACGGCCGATTCCCGTTCCCGTTCGGCGCGTTTGGCGACGCGTCCCCGGAAGCGCCCACTTCCTCCTTCGGGTCCCACTTCTTCGGGTCCCTCGCGGCGATGCTCAGCGAGCTCAGCGACGTCGCGAGGGAGATGGAACGCCTCGAGCGCGGGAGGATGACTGAGGGCGCGACGGACCCCGACGGCGCGCGCGCGCTCGCCGAGAGGAACCGAGGGAACGACGCGCCCGCGCCCGAGAAGCCCGAGAAGGCGAGCGAAGACTCGGAGAGGTGATTCTGATTCTGATTCGATCGAGGGGTGGAGAGGCGCGCGGACGAGATCGCGAGGGGACCCGACCCGGCGACGGACGGCTTCGAGGGGGCGCTTTTTCGTCGCCGCCGAAATCGCGCCGAGCGGGCGAAGATTCGCCGAAGATTCGCAGACGCCCGAGAGTCGTCCGTTCGGAGCTCTGTGATCGTATACACACTCCTCGTCTCCTGGTTTCCTCGACGACCTCCCGCGCGTGCGGTCGTTCGTTCGACCTACGTCTACATCCTCGTCTCCGCCTCGGGCTCCGTGGTCAAGACCTCGCGCATGTCGAGCAAGAAGGCCTCCTCCTCCTCCGTCGCCGCGGCCTTCGCGCCGGAGGCCGCGGCCTCAGCGCCGGCCGCGTTCGCGCCTCCCCCCCCGAGCGCCGCGCCGACCGTCTGCATCACCCCCCCCACGGCGCCGACCGTCTGCATCACCCCCCCCGCCGCGCCCTCCACGACCGCGTTCGCGCCGCCCACGACGCCCCCGACGACGGCGGACCCGCCCTGAATGACGCCCTCGCCGACGGCGACGGCGCCGCCGACGGCGCCCGCCGCGCCCGCGCGAACGCCGCCCGCCGCCTTCGCCGCGCCCTCCTTCACCGCCGTCGCCACCCCCGAGTACGCGGACCCCAAGTCCCGGAACCCTAAACCCCACGCGCCCGCGTCGACCCGGGGCGCGGCGGCGGAGGGGCTCCCGAGGCGCGCCGTCGAAGTCGCGCGAGATCGCCTTCGCGCCGCCTCGTCGTCGTCAAAAAAGTCGTCGTCGGACGCCGCCTCGTCCAGGATCCCTTTTTCGCCGCGGGAGAGAAACGAAGGCGCCGCGTTCGGCGTCTCCTCCTCGGCGCCTTCGTGTTCTTCTCGTTCGACGCATCCGCCGTCGACGCTGGGTTCGCCGATGGGTTCGCCGATGGGTTCGCCGGCGGCGGCGAGGACGACGCGCGGCGGCGCGAGCGTTTTCCCCGTCGCGCTCGACGCGACGCGCGCGCGGAACCAAAGCAACAGCTTCGCCGCCGCCGCGAGAGAGTCTCTCGCGTCGTCCTTCTCCGCCGCGGCATGAGACGTCGCGTCGTCGTTCTCCGCCGCGGCGTTCGCCCTTTTCTCGCGGCGTTCTTCCGCCTCCTTTTCTCTCCGCGCCACCTCTTCGGCCGATTCTTCGAACGCGTCCAACGCGTCGCCCCCGGGCGCTCGGTCGAACGGGAGCGCCTGCAGCCCCCTGAGCGCGGCGGCGACGCGGCCCGTCGCCTCCTCGTCCGCGAGCAGAGCGCCGGGATCGTAGTAGCTCCCCCGCCCGGGCGCGACGAGCTCGCGCACACCCCCGAGCGCCGCGACGCGGTCGCCCAGGTCGCCGCGCTCGAGCCCCGCGTGGATCCACGCGCGTGTCTTCCCCGCCGGCGTCCTCGCCGGCGACGCCGCGCGCGTCTTCCCGTCCCTCGCGACGGGTCCGCCGCCGCCCGCGACGAGTTCGCCCAGGCCCCCGAGGTACTCGCCGAGGCCGTCCCGTAGGTACCCGCCCACGGACCTGTCCGATCCGAGCGCGCGCGCGACGGATCTCTCCCCGGAGACGTACTTGCGCTCGAACGCCTCGAGCGCGGGCGCGGCGGAGCGACACATCCCCGGAAGCGCCGCGTGAGTATTTTTGGCGTTCTTCTTCGCGAACCATTCGCCTACTAGAGGCGCGCCTCCTCCCGAGGCCCCCGAGGCTCTCCGCAGGGCTCGCCCCACGACCTCGCCCCACGTCGGCTTCGCGCCGTGGTCCAGAGCCGCGCGCAGGGCTTCCCTGAGCCGCGTCACCGCGCCGTCGCTCGTGGCGTCGCAGACGGGCGGCCTCGGCTCGGCGCGGCGGAACCCGCGATCGTCGCGCTCGGCGGCGGCTTTCAGGAGGTGCTTCACCGCGGCGGCGACGGATTCCGCGAGCTCGGCGCGCTCGAGCGCCGAGGAGGAGGGGGAGGAGGAGGAGGAGGCGGAGGGGGCGGAGGGGGCGGAGGGGGAGGAGGAAGAGGACGCGTCGCGGCGGTTCGCATCGGAGGCGCGCGCGGCGCGCCACCGCGAGAGGAGGGCGGCGGCGTCGACCGCGAGCGCGTCGGGCGAGGGGGGCGGGAGATCGTCGTCTTCACCGGATCCACCGTCGCGCGCGCGGGGGGAGTCCCCCCCGCCGCTCGTCTCGCTCGCGACGCGGAGGACGTCCGCGAGCCACCGCGCGACGCCGTCGACGTCCGCGGCGGGGTCGGGGTCGAACGACGCCGCGGTGACCGCGGGGGCGGACGCGGTGGAGGCGAACCACTGCTTGGGCTGGAGGTACCGGCCGAGGCCGCGGGGGGCGTCGGCACCCCCGCGCGGCCCCGCGACGGCCGACGGGGGTCCGGCGCCCGAGAGGGGAGGCGCGACGCCGGCGCGCGACCCGGGGTGCGGCGACGCGATCGTCGGATCGCCGCCCGCGGGCATGGCCGCGACCTGAAGGCGCGCCGAGGCCAGTGCCGACCGCGCCCGCGAGGGACGAGCGGGAGGGCCGCGCCGCTTGGACGAGCCGAACGCGAGTTCGAAGCGGAGCACGGGCACGAAATAATGACCGATTCGCGCGCGCCCCGCTTCCGGTGATGTCTGAGTCAACGTCGGGGCGCGCTCCCGGATCGCTCCGGCCACTCACCGACGCGTCGCGACGCCACCGACCGCACGCGCGCGTCACGATGGCCGACGACGCGCCCGCCGACGGTGCGCGCTCCCCCCCGCGATTCGCGCCGGCGACGCGCGGCGGACCCTCCTCCGCGCCCGCCTCGCCCCGTTCCTGACACCGTCTCCAACCTTCCCGCCCGTTCGAACAGACGAGGTTCCTCCCGAGGCGCCCGCGCCCGAACCCGAGCCCGCGGACGAGGACGCCGGGTACGACAACCCCGAGGCGGCGGCCGCGGCGGAGAAGGCGGCGCTCGAGACGCAGAACAAGATCGACGTGCAGGCCCTCCCCATCCGCCAGTACCTCGAGACCGCGGTGGTGCCCATCCTCCTGCAAGGGATGCAGGCGCTGGTGAAGGAGCGACCGAACAACCCGGTGGAGTTCCTCGCGGCGTACCTCCTGAAGAACAACCCGCAGGGACCCTCCAAGCCCCCGGAGTGATGGAAGCGAACGTCCCGCGAGCGTGCGGCGGCGACGACGGGGCGCGGCCGAGGCGGAACCGCGGGAGCGAGCGAAGGATCGGAACGACGGGCCTCTTCGCGAAAGCGCTCTAGTGGGGAAGATGGAAAAAAAATCTTGTCCGTCGGTCACCCTTTGTTGGCGATGAGCTTCCCGACCCCCTCCCCCGTCCCCCCGATCGACGCCGGCGGCGGCCCGACCCGCGGCTCGCCGAACCCCGCCGCTCTCGCCATCGCGTTCACCGCGTTTTGGTCCAGCAGCTGCTCCCCCATGGCGCCGCCGCGGTCGTACGGTTGGGCCATCTGCCGCATGAACGTCCGCGCGATCTGCACCGCCATGTCCGTGCTCAGGTTCAGCTGCTGCTCCTTCAGGTGCGTGGTGATCCACCCGGGGAGCTTCCCGCGCTTATCGTGCGAGTTGTACCGCTTGTCCGCGAACACCATCAGGCCGTAGTCCGCCTTGCTGCGAATCACCCGCCCCACGCACTGCGCCGCCTGGCGCACCGCGTCGAAGGCCAAAAAATCCGCCTCCTTAATCTGAAACGTCTCGCGAAGGTACTCCAGGCGAGCGCGCAAGACCCGACTCAGGGTGTACTGGTACGGCACGCCGTACATGATCACCGCGCGGCCGTAGTGTCGGTCGAAATCGATCCCCTCGGCCACCTTCCCCCTCGCGACGGATAAGAACACCGCGCCGCGCCCGCAGTTACACGCGCGGCGGTAGTTATCCAACGCCAGACTCGTCTCCACCACGTCCTGGGTCTCGATGAACACGAGCTTGTGCTGCATCACCTGCTGCAAGACCCCGGTCTCGTGCCACTTCGCGACGATCTGCTCCATGTACGAGTACGAGACGAAGAAAGCGACGAGGCCGTCCGGGACGGAGGCGGCCATGTCGATCAAGATGCGCCCGTAGTTTTGAATCACGCCCGGGTCGTCCCGCATGTCGAACTTCGTGCTCACCGCCTGCTGGTCCGCGCCCCGCGTGATGACGATCGGGCACAGGCACTCCCGGGTCAGCGTCATCGGCAGCGAGCTGACGCACACGGGGTTGAACGACAACAGACGCGGGTACAGCTCGATCGGCGACAGAGTCCCGCTCGTGATGAAGACGCTCTGGAACTTCTCGAAAACCGGGCGCACCGCCAGCGACGCGTCCAAGCAGCACAGCTGCAGGACCGGGTCCGGGATGTTCGGGTACCGCTCGTCGTACGGCTCCAGGATCAGGGCGAACCCGTTCTCGTACGTCCCGACGAGCGTGCAGAAATCCGCGACGAGGGACACCGCGTGGAACTCCTCCGTGTCCACGATCTCCAGCGTCTTCATCAGGCTCGTCAGGCGGTCGTAGCAGAACTTGAGCGTCTTCCCGTCGATCGCCGCCGCGTTCGCGAGCGACTGCAGAAACGCCGCGGGCGTCTCCTGCTCCACGGTCGTCGCCTGCAGCTTCGTCTTCAGGTACTCCACGAACCGCCGGAGGAACGCGACGAAGTGCTCGGCGCGGCGGATGTTTCCGGGAACCGCCTCGCGCAAAATATCGGCGGGAATCACGGGGTTCTGCAGCGCGTCCTCCCCGCCGCCGCGATTCAAAACCCCCTGCTGCGCCAGCCCGTTCACCAACCGCTGGTACTCCTCCCTGAGCCTTCGCTCGTCCGTCTGCTTCGCGCGCTCGATCTTGTTCGCCAGGCTGGAGACGTTCCGGCTCGCCGCGTCCAGAGTCTGCCGACGCACGTTCACGCTCAGCGCCTCGATGCACACGTTGTCGATGTTGTGCGCCTCGTCGAACACCACCACGCACTCGCGCTCGAGCTCGCGCGAGACCAGACTGCTCACCTTCGGGTCGAGCAGGTACTGGTAGTTGTACACCACGACGTTGGCGTACGCGATCATGTGCCGCGCGAGGAAGTACGGGCACCAGCCCTTCTTCCTCCCGAATTGGCGCAGGTCGGCGAGGGTGTACACCCCGGGGGGCAACACCGCGTCGGGGCCCTCCTTCTCGTAGTCCTCGAAGAACGAGCACAGCTCCGTCTCCGGCGCCTCCTCCCTGGCGACCTGCTCCAGGTGTTTCTCGCGGACCCACGACGCGGTGAGGCGGCGGCACCGCGCGTCCACGCTCTCCCTCGTGCCCTCCTCGGCGACGCGGGGGTGGACGCACATGTTCTTCCGCGAACTCAACCCGAGCGCCATCATCTCCGCCGCCTTCCCGACGTGCTTCTCGCGGTACGCCTGAAGAACCCTGAGCTCCGCGAGCACCTTCTCCATCTCCGGGACCGTGCGCGTGCAGTAGATGAGCTTGCCGCACTCGGGGTGCTGGAGCTGATACGACGTGATCAGCGCGAGGCAGGTGATGGTCTTGCCCGTGCCCGTCGGCATCTCCAAGCATCCGTGGCCCTTCGCGTCCAGGCCGTGCTTCAGCTCGAGCATGTACTTGTACTGCTCGGGGTAGATGTACTCGTACGGAAAGTACACCGTCAGGCCCTCCAGGTTGAAGATCATCGCGCCCGAAGCGTCACCGACCGGAGCGCGCGAGGCGAGGGGAAGAAGACCTAGGAGAATCGAGGGCGCAGATCCCGCGGATCGCGACGGGTGCCCACCCCCCTCCCACGCCCGCGCCGGCCCGACCGCGCGGCGAGACGGCGCCAGATACCGAGCGGCGCGAGACCGAGGGGGGGCGGAAAGGCGCCTCGGACGACGCCGGGAATCACCGCCGCGCCCGGGGTCGGCAGTGGGAACCCGCCGGGAGGTCCGAGACCGCCCGGAGCGGGGGGAGAATGCGACCTCGCGGACGCGCTCGATGGTTCAGGCGGTTTCCGCCCGAGATGAATTGACCGGGTGTTTGTTCGCGATTCGGTTTCGAACGCTCGGGATTTGACCCTTCGCCTTCACCGGCGGAGCGCGCCGCTCCCGCGCGGGCGTTTTTACGCCGTAGCGAAGGCACGAAGTGGGACCACGCTGCATCGGCGCGTCCCAGTTCTCGGCGGCACGTCCGGACCGTCACGATGGCGTCCCTCACGAGCGTCGCGCGCGGCGTCGCGCTCGCGCCGACCTCGCGGCTCGGCGCGCGCCCGCGCGTCTCCCGCGCGGCCTCGCTCCCTCCCGCGCGCGCGTCGCCCTTCCACGCGGCCTCGATCGGGTGCCGCCTCCCCGCCTCCCGACGTTCGGTCGGCGGTCGCTCGCGCGTCGCCGTCCGCGCCGCCGCGGATGGGGACGCGAAGCCGGCGAGCGCCTCCTCCGCGTCGTCGCCGGAGAGCGCCTCTTCCCCGCCGCCGCCCCCCGCGAAGAAGAAGCGCGCGTTCATCCCCGCCCTGGACTCGACTCGGTTCTTCCTCATCGCGTACATCGCGGTCGGCCATTTCATCGCGTGCTGCACGAAGGACCAGCTCGCGTTGCGTCTACTGTCCCAGGTCAACGTCGTCGTCGGCGCGTTCTTCGTCCTGTCCGGGTACGTCGTCGCGTACACGTGCACGGAGCTGGGGAAGTACGAGGCCTCGCCGCGGATCAAGCCCGCGCCGGCGTTCATCCTCTCGCGAGTCATGGGCTACTACCCGCTCTACCTCCTCGCGCAGATCGCGTTCGCGTGGGTCTTCGCGTACGCCGACGTCCTGTACAACGGCCCGGTCGCGACCGCGTGGCACGCCCTGATCACCTTCACCCTGACCCAGGCGTGGTTCCCGATGCACGCGGAGCTCTGGAACGCTCCGACGTGGTTCTTATCCGCGCTCACGTTCGCCACGGCGGCGCTTCCCTTCGCGCTGCCGTCCGTCGCGAGCTGGCGCAAGCGCGGTCTGAAAACCGCCATGGTCGCTCTGACCGCGGTGTCGCTCATCGCGAAGATCGCGTACTCGTACGACACGAACGGGTGGGCGTTCATGGAGGGCGTCATGGGCCCGAAGACGCACCCGAACTGGATGTTCTTCAACGCCACGCGCTTCAGCCCGTTTTTTGCGCTCGTCGAGATTCTCATCGGCTGCGTCGCGTGCCGCATGGTCATGGTCAAGGAGTGCGACCCGAGGGACGATCCGGACAGCTCCCGGCCGGGGTACGACGCCCCCGGTATGTTGCTCGGCGGCGAGCCCGGGACGCTCGCGGCGAGCCCCGCGGTGCCGTTCTTGGGGATGGTGGCGGTCATCGTCGCCCGCGCGGTCGGCGCGTTGCCGCTCAACGACATGCTCGCGAGAGGCGCGCTGTTCATCCCGCTGTTCACCGCGTTCGTCATGCGCGTGCACCAGCAGACGGTGTACTGGGACCTCCCGAAGCTCGAGAGGGGCGAGTCCGGGCACAGGTCGTTCAGCCTGGCGCTCGGGGCGAAGTGGTTGACGTACCTGGGGGCGATCTCGTTCCCCATCTACATCCTGCACGGGCCCGTGGGCCAAATCTTCTACAAGCGCGCCGTCGCGTCGAAGCTCTTCAACGGCGTCGTCATGACCAAGTACCCGGAGTTCTTTTCGGTGTACCTGCTCATCGTCCTCGTGGCCGCCGTGGCCACGCACGAGCTGTTCATGAAGAACAAGGACGCGCAGGGGTGGTTCCAAGAGAAGGGACGGGAGCTGGCGGCCAAGTTTTGAACTCGAGAAAGCGTCGTTCGTCGTTCGAGGGGGAGGAGAGGGGAGAGCGGCGTCGCGCGCGTACGCGCGCTCGTGGTGTTGTGCACCGCGTCTCGTTTTTTTATCTAATACCGCTATCGCAAACGCTACGAAAAGTGCCGAGACGCGGCGACCCCCCCGGTGCCGGCGAGAGAGGCGGCGATTTACTCGTCGTCCTCCTGCTCGGCGATGTTGAAGTAGCGGAGCTCGTACACGTTGCGGTCCTTGTTGGACGCGATGACGCGGAGCCAATCGCGAACGTTGTGCTTCTTCAGGTACTTCTTGGTGAGGTACTTGAGGTAGCGCTTGGACATGGGCGCGTCGGAGGTGACGGTGACCTTGGTCTTGTCGTTGGTCACGCCGACGACGTCGCCGAGCGCGCCCGCCTTACCCGCCACCTTGATGCGCTCCGCGAGGAACGTGGTGAAGGACGCGATCTCCATGATCTTGTCCTCGACTGCGGTGAGGGGAGGGGAGGAGGGGAGGGGGACGGGGGAGGGGCGGGTCAGTCGATGAGCGAGACCGCGCCGCGGCGGGCGCCCGGCGGAGGAAGTAGGGTTGGTTGGATTCGGCGCCAGATGGCGTCGGCCCGCGCGAGGGTCCTTCGGCGCCGCGAGCGCGCGCGGGGGGGGGTCGCGACGGCATCACCGGGGTGGAGCCCGAGACGCGGGCACCGAGGGAGGTGGTGCGACCGCGGCAAAGCGCGTCGCGCGACCCTCGGCGCGGGACGTCGCGCGTTTCCGGCCGTCGCGCGGACGCGCGGCGACGCAAAAACCCTAAGAAAACGCCGCGTCTCCGCGAACGCGCCGGGATCGCGGTCCGGACGCGAGACGCACCAGGCTTGGAGCAGTCGACGACGAAGGTCGACTTCTTAGCGGTCTTGGGGGCCATTTTGAGTGGTGTATGCGCCGGTGACGAGCTACCTTGACGCGTTGTGGTGCGCTTGTGAAAGGGCGACGCAGCAACGAAGACGCGCGGGTTCGGCGATTTGCCTGAGAACAACTTTCCTCCGCGCGGGACCACACACGCGGTCAGTCTCGGAGGGCCGCGCCACTTGTCACGTTTCCGGGATGTGGTATCGCCCGTCGCCCTCCCGCGGCTCGCCCGTTCGAACCGTCGCACTTGTCGCGCGCGCTGTCCCGGCGCGTCGCTTGATGGGAAGCGCGCTGAGCACTTTTTCATCTCCCCCTCCCCCCTCGACCGCTCCCAAGTCCGGCGGCATGCTCGTCAACGTCATGTCCGTCGTCGACGCCGTCACGAGCACGGTGCCGCTCCCGGTGATGGCGCTCATGAACGCCGTTCGCGCCGGGGAGCTCCCCGACGGCGTCGCGGTGCTCCAGGTCATGCCGTGCAGCGAGACCGTCGCCCCCGCGGGCCAGCGGATCTTCAGCCTGTGGCAGGGCCCCGACGTCGAGACCGTGTCCAAGGCGGTCGACCAGGTCATGGGCGCCGAGTGCACGTCCACGCTCTTCGCCGTCATGGAGGACTTCTCGCACGGCATCGAGCGCGAGTCCGCGAGCGACGCCGCCCTCCGCGTCGCGCGCTCGGCGGGCGCCAAGCTCATCGAGGTGGACAGGAAGCTCGGCGTGAGCTCGACCGTTGAGTCCGCGCGCGTCGCGGTCGGCAAGGCCGCGACCGACGCCGGGACCAGGGTGAGCGAGAAGGCCGCGCCGGTGCTGCAGAAGGTGAGCGACAACCACGTCGTGAAGAACGTGAACAAGCAGGTGCAGAGCGGGATGGACTGGGTGCACGGCCTCCTCAACCCCAAGAAACCGGAAACGATCAACGCCCCCGAGCAGCTCACGCGCGTCGCGGGCGCGGACGAGAACGGGCAGGAGGTGAACGAGGAGAAGGAGGCCAAGGAGGCCAAGGGCAAAGAACCCGCCCAGACTGCGGACGCCCCCGCGGAGGTCGCCGCGCAGACCACCGCGTGACGTCTTTCACCAAATTGCGACGCGCTTATCGGGAGACGCGACGGATGACGACGAAAAAGCCCATATTTTACCGCGCGTCTCGGGGGCCCCGACCGGGAGTGTCGGGACCCTCGCTTGTACACACCGAAACGAATCCCACGAGAGCGCGTGCGTATCACCTTCACGTTCGGCTTCTCCTCCGCGCGTTCGCTTCTCGTCGTCTGTCTTCGTTTTTTATCATCGCGTCATTCCCGGGGCGGTCGATATTTGCGCCCGCCCCGGCGCTATTCGCGTTTTATTCGGCGCGCGCGCTCGTCGTCTCGCGCGTTCGCGCGTTCGCCTCTTCGCGCCCTTCGCCGCCTCCCTCGCACTCCGCGCTTTTTTCGTCGCACCACCTCCTCCACATCTCCTCGTACGCCTTTTCCAGCTTTCTGACGAACGCGGGCCCGTCGCACAGCGCGCCGTTTTCCATTTTTCCCCGCATCTTCCCGCGCAGCTCTTGCAGCGCGTCGAAGTCGCTCGCCAGCGCGGCGCACTTCTCCACGTACTCCTCCTCCGTCTCGGCGACGCACTCGCGCTCGACGCCCGCCGCCTCGCACAGGCTCGCGCCCACGTTGTGCGCGTGGCACTTCCCCGCCAGCGTCACCACGGGCACGCCCGCGTGCATCGCCTCGCACGTCGTCGTCGTCCCCGCGTACGGGAAGGTGTCCAGCGCGACGTCGACGAATCCGTACGTCGCGAGGTGCTCCGCCGTCGACGGCCTCAGCGGCGCGAGGTCCACGCGCCAGGGTTCCACGCCCAGCGCCGCCATGTGCGCCAGGAACCGGGCCTTGATCGTCGCGCACGCGAACGGTTTCGCCTTGAGCAGGAGGCGGCTGTTGGGCACGCGGCGGAGGACTCGCGCCCACGTCGCCCTGACCTCCAGGGTGATCTTCGCCAGCGCGTTGAAGCACCCGAACGTGACGAACCCGGCGCTCGCGCACGGCGCCGGGGCGACGCTCGCGGGCGCTTCGGGGCTCGGCTCGTAGCACAGGAAGCACCCGGGGAGACGCACGAGGCGCTCCGCGAACGTCTGCTTCGTCCCCACCGGATCGCATCGGCGATCGGTGATGCGGTAGTCCACCTCGGCGAGGCCCGTGCTGTTCGGGTACCCGATCCAGCTCGCCTGCACGGGCGCGGGGCGGCGGGCCATCGCGCCGAGGCGGTTGTTGGCGGTGTGCCCCGTGAGCTCCACCAGCACGTCCACGCCGTCCGCGCGAACGAGCTCCGCGAGCTCGAGCTCCGTCAGGTCCTTCACGTCCCGCCACGCGTCGCGGCCGTGCGCGGACTCCACCGCGGCGCGAAGCGACGCCGTCCGCGCGTCCGGCGCGGGCGTCGCCGAGTACACGACCACCTCGAACCGGCGCGGGTCGTGGTGCCGCAGCGGCGCCGACGCGAAGTACGACACGCTGTGCGTGTAGAGATCCGGGGAGACGTACCCGACCACGAGGCGGCGCGCGGGACCCTGGGACCCGTCTTCGGATCGCGGATCGATCTTCTCCGGGTCGGACGCCGGGTCGAACGCGCGCTCCTCGAGCCGAGAGTCCCGGACGAGGTCCGCGAACCGCCGGCCCCAGGTCTCGTGCGCGTCGCTCACCTTCGGGTCCTCCCCGGGGACGACGTAGTTGAGGCCCAGTAAAAAATTCTGCGTCGCGTTGCGGTGGTCGGGCTCGGCGCGCGCGCACCGCTCGTAGCACGCGAGCGCCTCGGGGACGTCGCCCGTGTCCCTGAGCAAACACCCGAGGTTGTTGTGCGCGACGGCGTACGCCGGGTCGGCGTGAACCGCCGCGCTGAGCGCCTCGTGCGCCAACCCCGCGTGGCCCTGGGCGGTGTACAACACCCCCGCGTTGTTCAGCGGTTGCGCGAAGGTCGGGTTCAACGCGCTCGCCGCGCGGTAACACTCCAACGCGCGCTCGAGGTTATTCTGTTCCCGCAGGACGACGCCGAGGTTGTTCCACGCCTCGGCGCACCGCGGGTGGAGCTTCAGCGTCGTCTCGTACGCGATGATCGCGCGGTCGGACTCCCCGGCCTCCGCCTGCGCGACGCCCAGGTTATACATCGCCTCCGCCGAATCCGGCGCGTACGTCAGCGCGCGCTCGTACTCGCGAATCGCGCCGTTCAAATCGCCCCGCGCCTTCATCGCGTTCGCGCGATCGACCAGGGCGACCGAGACGTTCCCCCGCCCGAGCGCGTGGTTCGGGTTGATCGCCAGGCACCGCTCGTACGCCGCGACGGCGCCGTCGATGTCGCCCGCGAGGCGCAACAGGACGCCCGCGTTGCAGTGCGCCTCCGCGTGCGCGGGATCCAGCGACGTCGCCTCGGCGTACCTCGCCGCCGCCTCATCGACGCGACCCAACTCCCCGTACAAAACCCCGAGGTTATACCGAGTCGGGGCGTACGCCTCGTCCACCGCGGACGCCTCCTCGTACAGCGCGATCGCCCCGACCGGGTCCCCGCGCAGCTTCGTCTTGGTCCCCAAATCCGTCAGCGTCGCCGCCAGCGTGCGCCGCAGCTCCGCGTCCGCCGGCGCGCGCGCGAGCGCCAGCTTAAACGTCTCCGTCGCCTCCTCCGTCGCGCCCCTCTGCTGGTACAGCCACCCCAGCGCTTTCAGCGCGCCGACGTGCGCCGGGTCGTGGCGAAGGCACTCGGTGAACGCCGCGAACGCGCCGCGAAGGTCGCCGAGCGCGTGCAAACACGCGCCCCGCGAGCACCGCCACGCCAACGCGTCGGGCGACGAGACCGAGCCGACGTCGCCGAGCGCCGCCGAGTCGTTCGAGCGTCCGTCGACGACCGCGGCGTGGTGGTTCCCGCCCGCGCGGTCGACGAACAACAGCGCCCCGACGCGGTCGAGCACGGCGAGCGCGTCGGCGGCGCGGCCCGTCGCGCGGAGCGTCTCGGCCACGCGGAACAGCCGAGCCGCCTCGCCGACCGAAGGAGGAGACCCTAACGCGCCCGAGTCCCGACGGGACGCGGGAGACGAGGCATCTTTATCCGCCGCGCGGAGACGAGGATCGCCGGCGGAGCGTTGGTGTTCGCGTCGGTCGGCGGCGGGCGTCGGAGGGGCCGAGAGCGAAGGAAGGTCCGCGGGCGGGCTTTTCTGGAGATGATGCGATGCCCCGAGGTCGAGGTCTCCGGCCCCGAGGTCTCGGTCTCCGTCTCCGTCTCGATCCGGGTGAGCAGACGCGGATCCGCGCTTCGGATCGGCCACCACGACCCCGACGGGGTTCGGTTCGTCGCGCGAGCCCGCGGAGGATGAGCTCAGCCGCGCGCTTCGCCGGGGGCGGAACGCCGAGGAGGCGGGCGGCGAGGCGGCGACGGGGCGACGACGACGATCGAAGTCGTCGTCGTCGTCGTCGTCCCTCGGCGCCGCGACCGCGATCGCGATCGCGCTCGCTCCGTCCGACTGAGGAGACTCTCCTCCGCCTCGAGGGTCTTCGCGCGCGTCTCCGGTCCGGTCGGCGCGCGACGCGCGCGGTGGGTCTCGGAGCTGGAGCGCGGAGAGGTTTTCGTGCGTCGGGCAGCTCTCGGTGGCGGTCGCGCCGAGGCCTCGCGGGGTTCGGGGATCCGCCAGCGTCGAGTGCGCGTCGCGCGTCGTCGGGGCTCGCGCGGCGCCGCCGGGCGCGTCCCGCGCGCGGTCCGCGGGCGGGGGGGCGAAGGGCGTCCGAGAGGACGTCGCGGGGGGGGGAGCGGCGCCGCCCCGCGCGCGGACGCCCCGCGCGCCGGTCGCGTTCCATCCCGTCTCCTCGTTATCGGGCGTGCGCGGGAGATCCTCCATCGCGGAGGCGCGCGTCGCGCCCGGCGCGAGCGTGCGCTCGAGATGCGCGCGCGTCGCGCGCTGCGCGTCCGAGGAGGCGTCTGGACGCGGGTCGGGGCCGCCGCCCGAGGGCGGGGGTTCGAGCCCGCCGCCTCGAGGCCCCATTCGCGGCCCGGGCGCGGAAGGGCGCGGGCGTCAGGCCGCCTTCCCGCGCCGTGGGAGAGTGCGGCGGGAAGGCGCGAGCGGGGCGGCCGAGAAAAAAGGACCAAGTTGGACCCCGAGATGCGCGAGAGGTCCGCGCGCGAAAAATGTCGTTCTCACAGGCAGGGCTTCTTTTTCTCGGATTCGCGCGGGAACTGGGCGATCATTCCTCGTCCCCCGCGCGTCGCCGCGTAGGGCACGCGCCCGCGCCTCATCATGAGCGCGCGCGTCCGCGCCTATTACGTTCGAGGGAGCGAGCTCGGCGACGCCCCCGAGGCCCCGGGCGTCTCCATGCACGAAGACGACCCCGGCGCCGCGCTCCCCCTCGGCGCCCCCGGCGGGGCGTCGCACGGCGATTCCGCCGACCACGCGTCGTTGGCGCTCGAGGTGGCGTCTCACGCCGCGCTCGGCGACGGCCTCGGGGCGACGCCCCCCCCCGCGAACGCGAGCGCGAACGCCGCCGACGCCCCGGCCGACGCCCCTCCCTCGGCGGGCGGGAAGAAGCGACGCAAGGTGAACCCGGTTCGCCCGAGCTTCGACGTCGCGCTGTTGGCGGACGGCTCCCCCGATCTCGCGGACCGCACCGCCGTGGACGAGATCAACGGCCGGTACAACAAGAACGGCGTGTGCTTCCACAAGGCCTCGAACAAGTGGCGCGCGATCGTGTACGTGGAGAAGAAGCAGATCAACCTGGGGTACTACCCCACGAGGGAGGAGTGCGAGGAGACGGTGAACAAAGCCCGGAGGGTGGGCCTCCCGAAGGATTTCGTCAACCTGAGAGCGCTGCAGCAGCCCAAGCGCTCGCGCCACGCCGGCGTGAACTGGGATCGGAGGCTGGGGAAGTGGCTCGCGCGGGTGTACGAACCCATGGTCGGCGGGAGGAAGGGGAAGGAGCACAAGGTCGGGTACTTCGACTGCGACGACGAGGCCCACGAGGCGGTGCTCACGAAGCGCAAGGCGCTGGACATCCCGGAGGCTGCGCGCCCGGGGCCCCGGGAGAAAAAGAAGCCCTCCGAGAAGAAGCGACCCGCGAAGGGCGCCGACGCGGAGCCGAGTCCGAACCCGGCGGGGCCCCAGGGGAGACTGGAGGACACGAGGACACTGGAGGACACTCGGAACGACGCGCGACGCGACGACCTCGACCCGCCGGAGAATGAGGCGGAGGATAACCTGGGGGCCGGGACGGTGGCGCTTGATCGAGGGTACCGATCCGAAGACGAGAGGTGACGCGACGTCGCCGCGACGTTCTATTTAGAGAAGACTCGCGTCGTACGTATAGAAGACTCATCACGTCGTCACAACTCGCCCCCGTCTCGGCCCCCGGCGCGTCCCCCGCGCCTCCCGCCCCCCCCCTCCCCCTTCCCCGACCCCGACCCGTACTCCGCCGAATCGTCCCTTTCGACGGCCGTTTCGCTCTTCTCGTCGACGGCGCGGCATTCGATCTGTCGCGGCGTCGGCGCGGCGGCGGCGGCGCTCGGGTCGCACGCCGCGGGCGTCGCGAGCGTGAGCGCGTACCGACACGTGGCGGGCTCGGAGACGTCCACGATCGCGACGACGCCATCCGATTGGTCGGAGCACTTGAAGATGACCTCCGTCTCGCGGTTGAGGTCCGCGAGGTCGCACGGCGTGCCGCCCGTGAACACGTGCGACACGGACGCGGCGCTGCGGCGTTCGCGCGTCTCCTCCCCCGGCGTCGCGCTCGCGTCGGCGTTGTTTCCGGCGGCGGCTCCGGCGGGGGAGGACCGTTCGCCGTCGTCTCGCGTCGTCTCGGCGCTTCGCTCGCGCGCGGATTCCTTCGCGGCCATCTTGGCGGCGGTTTGCGCGGCGTCGAACGTGCCGAGTTTGTACTCGACGTTCGCGGAGGACGCGGCGGCGGCGTCCTGGTGGTACTGGCGGACGTGTCGTCGGTGGCAGTACTCGTACGTCCACCAGCCCTCGATGCGGTAATGGCACGTCTTCGCCAGCGCGTCGTCGAGCCGCCGCGCCACCTCGGACGCGTCCGTTCCCCGCGAAGAGTCCGGGGAGTCGGAGTCCGGGGACCCGTCGGAGGGTTCGCCGTCCTCGTCGCGCGGGGCGCCCGGGAACGCGCAGAAGTAGCGCTGGCCGTCGTGCGCGGTCATGAGGGCGACGTCGGGGGAGCCCGCGGCGAGCAGCGCGCGCTCGTGATCGGACAAGGGCGCGGCTGCGGGAAGGAGACGGGGTGAGGCGAGCGAGGGGGTCAGAGGGATGGGGAGATGCGATGCGGTCGTCGCGGGCGGTGCGTGGGCGCGGGTTGGGGAGGGGGTGGCGGCGCGACGACGCCGAGAAGGCCACCGGGGTGAGCGACGACGGAGGACGCACCCTTCGCCTTGCTCTGCAACCCGACGACGAAGGAATCGAGCATCTCGTCCGCGAAGCTGTGCTCCTTCGCCTCCACCACCTTCGCGCCCGTGGTGACCACCGCCGCGCGCGCCGAGGTGGACGCCATCGCCAACACCGCCAGGGCCGCCACCGCGGCGCGAACCGCGACCATCGCGCGAAAGACGCGCGACGCGACTCTGCGGACGCGTCCAGGCGCGAGATCCGCGGCACGAGTGAGAGTTTCGGTGGCTGGCTTGGACGAATCTTTACTCCAAGTGATGATTCATCGTCAGTGTGCCGCATGAACATCAAGTTCCAGTACTTGCGCGCGTGTCGTCGACGACGGCTTGCACCTCTCATCGTTCCTCGCGTCGTCTCGGGTCCCTCCCCCTCCTCTCCCCTCGCGCCCTCTTCTCCGCCTCAGTACTCCCTGTTCATCTCCCCCTCCGTCTCCTCGAGGTACTTTTTCAGCTTCTCGCACTGCTCCAGGACGCTCCTCCTGCTCGACCCTCCCTCGGTGTCCCTGCTCTCCGCGCTCTTCTCGTAGCTCCACACGGCGGCGACGTCCTCCTCGAACGCGTCGCACAGGGGCTTCAGGTCTTCGCAGGTGAGATCCGACAGCGCCACGCCCCGGTCCTCCGCCATCTTCACCGCCGCGCCGGAGATGTGGTGCGTCTCCCGGAACGGCACCCCCTTCCGCACGAGGTACTCCGCCAGGTCCGTCGCGAGCATGTCCGCGCTGAGGCCCCGTCGCATCGCCTCCGGGTCGATCTTGAGCGTCGCCAGGCACCCCGACGCGATCTGCAGACAGTCGCTCATCGTGTCCACCGTGTCGAACAGACCCTCCCACGCCTCCTGGAAGTCCTTGTTGTACGTCGTGGGCGCGCCCTTCATGACGGCCATGAAGCCGGTCAGGATGCCCATCAGCCGCCCGGCTTTGCCGCGCAGAAGCTCGAGCGCGTCGGGGTTCTTCTTCTGCGGCATGAGGCTGGACCCCGTGCTGTACGCGTCGGAGAGCTTCACCATCCCGAACTGCCCCGAGCTGTAGATGATCAGGTCCTCGCTCCACCGGCTCAGGTGCACCATCGTCGCGGACGCCCAGAACATCGTCTCCATGACGTAATCGCGATCGCTCACCGCGTCCATGGAGTTGGGGCACACGCGCTCGAACCCGAGGTCGTCGGCGAGCGCCCGGCGATCGACGCCGAAGGGATTCCCGGCGAGCGCGCCCGAGCCCAGCGGAAGGGTGTTCACCCTCGGCATGAGGTCGGCGATGCGCATGTCGTCCCTCTGCCACGCCGCGGCGTGGGAGAGGAGCCAGTGCGACCAACGCACGGTCTGCGCGGACTGCAGGTGCGTGAACCCGGGCATGACGACGTCCACCTCGCGCTCGGCGCGGTCGACGGCGACGGCGATGAGCTCGCGGAGGTAGCCGCGGAGGAGGAGGAGCTGGGCGCGCAGCCACATGCGGGTGTCCGTGGCGACCTGGTCGTTGCGGCTGCGGCCGGTGTGGAGCTTACCCGCGACGGAGCCGATGAGCTCGCCGAGCCTGCGCTCGTTCGCGGTGTGGATGTCCTCGTCGCCGTCCTTCACCTCGAACGCGTCCGCCGCCCACTCCGCGGCGACGGCGTCGAGGCCGGCGACGAGCTCGTCGCGCTCCGCGTCGGTGATGATGCCCGTCTTGGCGAGCGCCGCGGCGTAGCCCTTGCTGCCGCGGACGTCCTCCTGCGCCATGCGCCGGTCGAAGGACAGGGACTCGTTGAACTTCTCCATCAGAGGGTCGATGTCCTCGCTGAAGCGACCGCCCCAGAGCTTCTTCTTCTCCGCCATGGCGACGACGCGCGAGCGGCGCGAGCCGGGGGCGGCGCGGACGCGCGGCGGGGTGCGAGTGGGGGAGGGGACCGCGCGACCGCTCCGGGCGGTGGGCGCGCGAGCGCGGACCGAAACCGTCGAGGGCGTCGCGATGAGAGGCGCGAGGGACATCGCCATCGATCCCGCGATCGGGGCGACGCGAAGAGTGCGGCGGGGGGCGCGGGACGGGCGCGCGCGCCGGAGCGAGCGCGATCGGACCGAGGCCCTCAAACCCTGAAGCCGACGCTATTCCGGGTGCACACGCGGGTGTTCCGCGCGCGCGCCCAGTCGCGCAGATCTCGATCAAAAGGCACGCCCGGGGCGCCGTTTCGTTGCGCTGGGGGGCGGGAGGTAATCCGTAGGAAATATCTTGAGGCGACGCCGCGCGCGCGCGCTCCGCGCCACAGAGCGTCGCGCTCGGGGGCGAACGAGTCTTCGCCTCGCGAACGTTCCGGAGCGTCACCGAACGCGCGCGCTCGCGCCGCACGTCCCCACGCCCGCGCCCGGTCCGCGAGCGCGTTCGCGCGAAAAGGAACAAAAGGAAAGCGCGGAAAGCGCGATCCGCCTCGTGCTCGGCTCCCCTCGGGCGCCATGCCGAAGAACTTGCTCACCGATGACGAGCTCAAGGGCCTCGTGAACGGGTCGGAGTACCTATCCGGTGCGTGACCGCCCGACCGCGACGAGCGTCGCGCGAACGCGCGCGGAGACGCGCCCGCGCGCCTCCCGGAGACGTGACGACCGGCGCGCCCGTCGGGACGGCTCCGCGATCCGACTGTTGATTCCCTCCCTCCCCTCGCGTCGTCCCCGCTCCGCGTCCTTTCTCCCGGCGTTCGCTCACCCTCGACCCGTCGTTCGCGCCTCGATCTCCACTTCCCCCCCCTCCCTCGTCGTAGGCACGGGCGAGAAGAAGGACTTCGACCACCACGTCGTGCTTCAGGAGTCCGACGACCTGCTCCGCACGCTGTTTTTCAGCATCGTGAAGGAGACGACCGGGACAGAATTCTACGAGTCACTCACCGCCGTGTACGAGCTGAGCGAGAAGTTCCACGAGACGCAGTCCGAGGCCGACTTCGCGAGCCTGAGCGCGAAGCTCGACACGCTGACGAACGAGGAGAGCATGATGCTCGCCTCGGCGTTTTCGAACGTCCTCAACCTCCACAACGTCAGCGAGCACGTCGCGAGCGCCATGGAGGAACGCCACGCGCGCCTCGACGACATCCCGCGCGGGCCCGCGAAGACGACGAACGGCGCCATCAAGGGACTGGTCGCTAAGGGAACCACCCCTCAAGAGATTTACGACGCGCTGTGCGAGCAGGAGGTGGACCTGGTCCTCACCGCGCACCCGACGCAGGCGCTCAGGCGGTCGATGCTGAAAAACTTTGGCAAGATTCGCCAGTGCCTCCTCGACTTGCAGCGCTCCCGCCTCTCCGGGTACGAGCGCGCCGAGCTCCTGGACGGGATGACGGGCGCGATCCAGGCGGCGTGGCGCACGGACGAGATCCGGCGGAACCCCCCGAAGCCGCAGGACGAGATGCGCGCGGGTCTGTCGTACTTCAACGACACCATCTTCCACGGCTACCCGAAGTTCTGCAAGCGCATCGACACGGCGCTGAAGAACCAGGGCTTGGACCGCATCCCCTTCGACCGATCGATCGTGCGCTTCTCGTCTTGGATGGGCGGCGACCGCGACGGGAACCCGAACGTCACCGCGACGTGCACGAACGACGTCGTGTACCTCGCGCGCGTCACCGCCTCGAACCTCTACTTCAACGCCATCCAGAACCTCATCTTCTCCCTCTCGATGTGGCGGTGCACGCCCGAGTTTAAGCAGAGGGCGCTGGAGATTCAGAGCCTGGAGAAGTCCGACGACGTGTACGAGATGCGCAAGCGCCGCAACTACAGCGACTTCTGGAGGTCGATCCCGATGGAGGAGCCCTACCGCGTCATCCTCGCCGAGGTGCGGGATAAGCTGTACAACACGCGCGAGGCGCTGCAGGAGGTGATCAGCGGCAAGCGCGAGGCTCTGGACCCCGAGGACGATTCCGTGTTCACGAGCAAGGAGCAGCTGCTCGAGCCGCTCATGGCGTGCTACCAGAGCCTCAAAGCCGTCGGCGACGCGTCCGTCGCGGACGGATTCCTGCTGGACCTCATCCGCCAGGTCAACTGCTTCGGCCTGAGCCTGGTCAAGCTGGACATCCGCCAGGAGTCCGACCGCCACGCGGACGCGATGGACGCGATCACGCGGCACATCGGTCTGGGGTCGTACAACGAGTGGGACGAGGAGAAGCGCACCGCGTTCCTCGCGAGCGAGCTCGAGGGCAAGCGCCCGCTCATCGCCAACGACCTCGAGTGCAGCGCCGAGGTCAGGGAGGTGTTGGACACGTTCAAGATGATCGCGCACCTGCAGAAGGTCACCCCGGGCTCGCTCGGGACGTACGTCATCTCGATGGCGACCGTCGCGAGCGACGTGTTGGCGGTGGTGTTACTGCAGCGCGAGTGCGGCGGCGACGCCAAGAACTTGCTCCGCGTGGCGCCGTTGTTTGAGCGCCTGGACGATCTGCGCGACGGCCCCTCGCAGCTGCGCCGGCTGTTCAGCGTCCCCTGGTACCTCGACCACATCGCGGGGTTCCAGGAGGTGATGATCGGGTACTCGGACAGCGGCAAGGACGCGGGGCGCCTGGCCGCGGCGTGGGCGCTGTACGAGGGCCAGGAGATGGCGACGGCGGTCGGGAACGAGTTCGGGGTGAAGCTGACGCTGTTCCACGGCCGCGGCGGCACCGTCGGCCGCGGCGGCGGGCCGAGCCACCTCGCGATCATGTCCCAGCCCCCCGCGACGATCAACGGGCGGCTCAGGGTGACCGTCCAGGGCGAGGTCATCGAGCAGAACTTCGGCGAGCACGAGAACTGCTTCCACACGCTGGACCTGTACACGGCGGCGACGCTCGAGCACACGCTCAAGCCCCCCGACGGGCCGCAGGACGAGTGGCGAGGGGTCATGGCGGAGATGGAGCGCGTCTCCTGCGCCCGGTACCGGGAGATCGTGTTCCAGACCCCGCAGTTCAACCCGTACTTCATCCAGGCCACCCCCGGGCAGGAGCTCGGGAGCCTCAACATCGGCTCGCGGCCGTCGAAGCGCAAGTCCAACGCCGGCGTCGTGGCGCTGCGCGCCATCCCGTGGATCTTCGCGTGGACGCAGTCGCGGTTCCACCTCCCCGTGTGGCTCGGCATGGCGGAGGCGTTCGACAAGATGAAGGCGGACGGGAAGCTGCCGACGCTCAGGGCGATGTACCAGAAGTGGCCGTTCTTCAAGGTCACGATGGATCTGATCGAGATGGTCCTCGCCAAGGCGGACCCGAGCGTGGCGGCGTTCTACGAGAAGGAGCTCGTCGAGCCGGGGTTGCACGCGTTCGGCGCGGAGCTCCGGGCAAAGCTTCTCGAGACGGTCCGCGCGGTGCTCGAGATCACCGAGCACCCGGACCTGCTCACGCCGCAGACGGACAACGGGGGGCAGGGGACGTACACGACGCTCGCGGATAAGCTCGCGATGCGGTCGCTGTACATCACCCCGCTCAACATCATCCAGGTGGCGAACCTGAAGCGCCTGCGAGAGATCGAAGCCGGCGGCGCCAAGAGCGACTGGAAGCCGAAGATGCAGTGGGCGCAGGAGATGCTCTCGCTGCACGAATCCAAGGATTACTACCACGCCGCCGTGTCCGACACGCTGATCATCACCATGAAAGGAATCGCCGCGGGCATGCAAAACACCGGCTGAGCCTTGGGTGCGAACGGCGAGACGAGATCGAGCGGCGGACGAGACGAGCGACGAGGCGAGCGACGCGAGCGAGAGAACCAAAAAGGTGAACGTGTGATGAGATACTCGAATATTTCGGAAACCGGGACGATGCGCACCGTTCCACGCCGCGACCGCTCCGCTCTCACCCAACCCTCTCCGCGCTACACGCGGTGTCCCGCGGCCTCCGCCCTGAGCTTTTTTAGCTCCTCCTCCACGTCCCCGTCGTCCCTGTACGCGAACACGGTGATCACGACGACGAAGCATCCGATCATGATGGACCCGTTGAGCGGCGCGTCGAAGAAGGCGTTGCCGAGCACCGTCGTCAACACGAGGCTCGCGCACACCGCCACCGTCTTCGTGACGCTCGACGTGTACAGCACGCTGAGCGCGACCAGGATGCCCCCCGCGGCGTGCAGACACGCGATCCCCCACACGAGCGGCGTCCACCCCGCCAGGAGGTCGCCCCCGGTTTCAACCCACGCCATCGGCGCGTATATGGCGATCGAGTACAGCGCGAGCTGAATGTTCCGATCCCACACCGAGAACCCCTCGCCGCCGCCCCCCCCCCCCCCGCCACGCTTCAGGACCATCTCGAAGTAAATGCTCCCGAAGCCGCTCAGCATCGTCTGCGTCGCCGCGCACGCGATCCCGACGGCGTAATCCACTCCGCCGCGATCGCCCCGCTCGGCGTCGTCCGCGTGGCCTCCGGGCGCAGACTCCACGGACACGAGGGTCACGCCGAGGACCATCAGGACCAGAGTGCGCCACTTGCGACCGCTGATCGGCGTGCCCAACATGACCACGGCGAAGAACGCGGTCGCCAGGACCTTGAGCTGGGAGATGGCGGTGAACACGGATGCGTTGATGCGCGCCAACGCGGGGTAGCTGATGAGATTGACGACGAGGTACACCACGGCGGGGACCGCCATCCTCGGGGAGTGTTTCGCGCATCGGCGCAGGTGCGCGCTCAGGGAGGCGCCGGAGTCGACCCCGTGCCGCCCGAAGGTCGCGCCGCGAGGGCTCAGCCCCTGCGCCTTCTGCTCCCTGACCTGCGCCGCGACCATGGCGACGCTGAACGCGAGCTTCATGAGCTCGTTCACCGCGAGCACCGCGTTCTTGCTGAACTGCAGCTTGATCACCCCGACCGCGTACCGCCGGGCCAGCATCGAGGCGGTGTTCTCGCACGCGAGGATCGCGAGGAACAGAGACGCGAGCATCGCGTGGCCCGTCGCGGACGTCGCCCCCCCGGCGGACAGCGGACCGCTCATCGCGCCGGGGGCCGCGGTACCGGTGCCCGCCGCGGTGCCGAAAATGTGGATGATGCGACGGGGAATCCTGCAGCACCGACGGACGGCGTTAATGGGACGGGCCGCGCCCCTCCTCGATGATGATGCGTCGCGTGATTATGCGTCGGGGGTATGCGTATTTAGTCAGCAAAGAAGGAAACGAATTAATGTGGGTGACGGTCTATTAACTCAAGAAGGTAGAAGAGGATATATTTCTTGAAATCGGCGATTGTGGCATCCAAACCTTTTTGTTCCGCCGAGGAACGAAAACTGCCATCCAGCCCCACGTCGAGGTGGGAGAAGTGATCGAAAGATTGCGGGTTCGATCCCCGCTGGAGATAAAAAAAAAATTCGCCGCGGCTGAGAGTTCTCGGTCACGGCTCGTCTCCATGGCGAAATGGATATCGCGTTCGACTTCTACGCGCTCCTCTTTTTGCCTCGGGGGGTGGTGCGCGCGCGCCCGGCGCGGCGTTGCCGACGCGCACGCACGCCGAGCCCGCCGCGCGATCGCCGAAAACCGAGGGAAGGGCGCTCTGAACGCGGTCGCGTCTGATTTTGTATGCGCATGCGTTGGTAAAAAAAATCGCGCCAGACGCCTCCCCACGCCTCCTCCTTCCTCCTCCCTCTCAGAGCGAGAAGGTCCCCGCGGCGGGATCGTTCGGGTCCGCCATGGCCTCTCCCGTGTTCATCTTGACGGGCGCCTTGGGAATCTCGGTGATGACCGCCTGGGTGGTGAGCACCATGCCCGCGATGGAGCACGAGTTCATGAGCCCGGACCTGGTCACCTTCTTCGGGTCGATGACGCCGCCCTCGATCATGTTGATGAACTCCCCGGACATGGCATTGTACCCCATCTCCCAATCGCTCTTCATCACCTTCTCGACGATGACGTCGCCCTCGACGCCGGCGTTGTTTCCGATGATGCGGCAGGGCGCGAGGAGCGCCTTCTGGACGATCTCCGCGCCGAGCCGCTCCTCGGGGTCCTCCAGCGTCTCCTTGTAGTCGTCAATCATCAGCGAGAGGTGCACGAACGCCGCGCCACCGCCGGGCACGATCCCCTCCTCGATCGCCGCGAACGTCGCGTTCTTCGCGTCCTCGATGCGGAGCTTGCGGTCCTCGAGCTCCGTCTCCGTCGCGGCGCCGACCTTGATCACCGCCACGCCGCCCGCGAGCTTCGCGATGCGCTCCGAGAGCTTCTGCGTGTCGTAGAGGGAGTCCGTGTTCGCAAGCTCCTGCTTGAGCTGCGCGACGCGGATGTCGATCTCCTCGCGCGACGCGCTGTCGGCGATGATCGTCGTGTTGTTGTTCGTGATGTTCACCTTCCTCGCGTACCCCAGCGCGTCGAGCGTCGCCGACGCCGCGCCCATGCCGAGATCCTTCGCCAGAAACGTCGACCCGGTGACGATGGCGATGTCCTGGAGGAGGGACTTGCGGCGCTCGCCGAACCCGGGGGCCTTGATCGCGGCGACGTTGAGGACACCGCGGAGCTTGTTGACGACGAGCGTCGCGAGGGCCTCGCCGGTGATGTCCTCGGCGATGATCAGGAGCGGGTCGCCGCCGTCCTGGCTCACCTGCTCGAGGATGGGGACGAGGTCCTTCACCTGCTCAATCTTCTCGTCCGTGATCAAAACCCGGCACCCGTCGAACTCCACGGTGAGCTTCTCGTTGTTCGTCACGAACTGGGGGGAGATGTACCCGCGGTCGATCTCCATGCCCTCCTCCACCTCGACGACGGTGTCGAGGCCGCTGCCGTTCTCGATGGAGAGCACGCCGTCCGCGCCCACCTTCTCGATGGCGTCGGCGATCATCTCGCCAATCTCGTCGTTGTTGCCCGCGGAGATGCTCGCGACCGCCTTGATGTCCGCGGAGCCGTTGATGGGCTTCGTGAGCTCCTCGAGCTTCTCGGTCAGGTGCACGCGCGTCTTGTTGATGCCCTTGTTGATGGAGATCGGGTTCGCGCCCGCGGTGACGGACTGGAGGCCGAGGCGGATCATCTCGCGGGCGAGAACGCTCGCCGTCGTCGTGCCGTCGCCGGCCGAGTCGTTCGTGCGGCCGGCCACCTCCTTGATGAGCTGCGCGCCCGCGTTCTGGACGGGGTCGGTGAGCTCGATCGCGCGGGCGATCGTGACGCCGTCGTTGATGACCTGAGGGAGGAAGGGGGAGGAGGAGGGATCAGAAACGCGTTCGGGATCGCGAAAAAACGCGCGTTAAAATACGGGGCGAACGGCGACGGATGGGAGGAACGATGCCCTAAACCCTGTAAATCGAGGCGGTGGGGGTGGGGGAGGTCGGGGGCGGTCGCGCGCGTACCTGGGGCATGCCGGTCTTCTCGGAGAGGACGACGTTACGGCCTGTGGGTTGGAGAGTTCGGGGGGGGGGGCGTCTCAGGACCGCGCTGGGGGGACGGGCGCGGGGAGGGAGGCGGCGACGCGAGGATCGTCGCGTGCTCGATTTCGCCCGGAGACGTCTCGAGACGCACCACGGGGGCCGAGGGTGACGGCGACGGCGTCGGCGAGCATGTCGATGCCCTGCTGAATCTTGATGCGGGACTTCATGTCGAAGGTGAGTTCCTTCGCGTCCGCGCGAACCCTGAGGCCGGAGCGGGCGCCCGCGGCGCGCGCGGTGCGCGCGGTGACCTTGGGGCCCGAGAGAGCCTGCGATGGAAGCGGATGGAAGGATGGGTGAGCCTCGAGCCGCCGGCGCGCTTTTTCCCGAAGCGGCGGTGAACGATTCGGCCGGGAACGGGAGCGTACCGTGCGCGCGGCGAGGGGGGAGGCCTGCATGACGCCGTGCATCGTGCTACGACGTGTGCTGAAGCGGACTGTGAGCGGACGTCACGGGCCGGTGGCGCGTGGAGTGAGGCGCGCGGCGGCGAACACCGGAACGACCCGCGAGCGGCGGGCAAAAGCGAGAGCTCTATCCTTTCTCCCTTTCTCCCCACACGCGGGTGCTCTTCGCGCGTCCGGAAGTGACATGACATTCGGCCTCGTTCGTTCTTTTGCAGATTCCTCGACCCGGCGCGCCACCGCCGCCGCCGCCGCCAGAGCTTCGGCGTCGGCACGGCCGTCGCGCGTTCGCGATGGGGGGCAAAGGCCGAGGCGGCGGGGGTAAGGGAGGCGGCCCCCGCGGCGGCGGCGGGTCGCGCGCTCGCGGCCCCCGTTCTCTCCAGCCCGACTGGGCGCGCGGGTTCGGCCGCGGCGCGTTTCTGTGCTCGTGCACGTCCGAGACGTGCGAGCGCCCGCACGAGGGCGACGAGGACCCCGACGCGGCGAACGCCGCCGCGAGCGTCGCCTTCCCCGTCCCCCTCGCGATGTGGGACCTGGAGCAGTGCGACCCGAAGCGGTGCAGCGGCCGCAAGCTCGCCCGCCTGGGGTGCCTTCGCGAGCTCCGCATCCAGCAGCGCTTCCCCGGCGTCGCCCTCACGCCCTCCGCGACGGACTGCATCTCCCCCGGGGACTACCACCTCGTGCACAGCGACGGCCTCGCGGTCGTGGACTGCAGCTGGAACCGCCTGGACGACGTCCCGTTCGCGCGCATCCGCTCGGCCGCCCCGAGGCTCCTCCCGTGGCTGGTCGCCGCCAACCCGGTGAACTACGGCAAGCCGTGCAAGCTCACGTGCGCGGAGGCGCTGGCGGCGGGCCTCTACATCGCGGGGTACAGGGACGCCGCGGAGCTCCTCATGAACAAGTTCAAGTGGGGCCACGGGTTCATATCCCTCAACAGAGACGTCCTGGAGAGCTACCTGCGGTGCACCACGGGGGAGGAGGTCATCGAGACGCAGAACCGATGGCTCACGGAGGGCGCGCCGAAGCCCGGCTTGGGGGCCCCAGGCGTCGACGGCGACGAAGACGCGTCGAGCGACGAGGACTCCGGGGACTCCGGGGACTCCGGGGACTCCGACTCGGCCTCGTCCGACGGGTTGCCTCCGCTGGAACCGAACCGGAACCGCGCCGCGGGGACGCGCATCGGCGGCGGGTCGCGTCGCGCGGCGTTCCCGGGGCAGATGCCGAGTAGTTCCGAGGGCGAGACCGAATCGGAATCCGAAGCCGAACCCGAGGAGGGAGCGGAGAGGGGAGGGGCGGGGGGGCGGGGGACGGCGGCGGCGGAGGAGGAGGAGGAGGAGGAGGAGGACGTCGCGCGGCGGCTCGCGGGCGCGACGGTGGGCGACGACGACGCGTGAGGGTGCGCGCGCCGCGTGGGTATCGGATCGGGGTGCGCTCGGGGTGCTTCGCGTCCTTCACGACGGGCGGGCGCTCCCCTCGGGAGACGAGAGCCCTCTGTATTGTAGAGCCGCTACTCCTTGTACTAGATCATCTCGGCGACGTTCATCGGCATCTCGTCGATTTGGGTGGAGTAGTACTGCTCGATGTCCCTCAACACGCCCACGTCGTCCGACTTGACGAAGTTGATGGCGACGCCCTTCCTCCCGTACCTCCCGCTCCGCCCGATCCTGTGGATGTAGTTTTCCCTGTTGTTCGGCAGGTCGTAGTTGATCACGAGCGACACCTGCTGCACGTCGATCCCGCGCGCCCACACGTCGGTGGTGATCAACACCCGGGTCGTCCCGCCCCGAAACTCGCCCATGATGGCGTCGCGTTCCTTCTGGGGCATGTCGCCGTGCATCGCCGAGACGGTGAAGTTATTCTGGCGCATCTTCTCCGTGAGCCAGTCCACCTTCTTCCTCGTGTTGCAGAAGATCACCGCCTGCGTGATGGTCAGCGTGTCGTACAGGTCGCACAGGGTGTCGAACTTCCACTCCTCCTTCTCCACCGCGACGAAGAACTGCTTGATCCCCTCGAGCGTGAGCTCGTCGCGCTTGACCAAGATGCGAACGGGGTCCGTCATGAACTTGCTCGTCATCTCGAGCACGTCCCGCGGAAGCGTCGCGGACACCAGGACCACCTGGGTCTCCGGAGGCAAGTACCGGTACACGTCGTAGATCTGCTCCTTGAAACCCTTGTTCAGCATCTCATCCGCCTCGTCCAGCACGAGCGTCCTGATGTTCCTCGTCCTGAGATTCCGCCGCTTGATCATGTCGAAGACCCTGCCCGGGGTGCCGCTGACGATGTGCACGCCGTGGTCGAGCTTCTTCGCGTCCTCCCCCACGGAGCGGCCGCCGATGCACGCGTGGACCTGGACGGACATGAAGTTGCCGAGAGCCAGGGCGGTCTTCTCCGTCTGCGTCGCGAGCTCGCGCGTGGGGGAGAGCACCAGCGCCTGGATCTCGCGCGTGCTCGTGTCCAGCATCTGGCACAGCGCGAGGGAGATCATCGAGGTCTTGCCCGTGCCGCTCTGCGCCTGCGCGATGACGTCGCGGCCGTTGACGATGGGCATGATCGCGCGCTGCTGAATCGCGGAGGGCTTCTCGAAGCCGTAGCTGTACAGGCCGCGGAGGAGGTCCTCGCGGATGCCCATCGCGTCGAACGTGGACGTGACCTTCACGCTCTTGCTCGTCTCGAAGCTGATGTTCTCGTCCTTGTCGTGGTCCACCTTCATGGGCTCGTCGTACGCATCGTCGCCGCCCCCGCGAGCTTTTTCGCCCCCGCGAGGCGCCATCCTGACGTGAGGATGACGAGGGCGCGCGAAGCTGTGACCGGGGGAACGGGAGCGAGGCGAGCGCCCCGCCCGAATTCGCGAAACTCTCCTTGGCGGCGGAGCGGCCGGGCGGGAAATCGCGAGTGTGCGAGACGCCGCGCGCGAAACGCGCGCTCGCGCCCCGATCAAGAGGGCGCACGTGCTGCGCAGTCGGCCCGCGTCTCACGCGTCGGGCGATTCGATTGTTACCTCGAGGCGTCGCGTCTCCCTGTGACACTCTCTCATCACGCGCCGCTTCGCGCCCTCCTCCTCTTCGGCAGTCATGCACGCCGCCGCGCTCGCGTCCGCGGCCACGCCGGGCGTCGCCCGGCGACCCGCCCCCCGCCCCCCGCGCGGCGCTTCCTGCCGGCGCTCCTCGACCGCTTCACGCCGACCGGCGCGCTTTTTCGGGGCGCTGAACGCGTCCGCGCCCTCCGCCCCCGCGGACGACGCCCCCGTTCCCACGTCCCCGATCACGGTGACGGTGTTTTCCACGCGCAAGTACATGCTCGCGACGCAGATTCCCACGCTCGAGCGCGCCTTCCCCGGCCGCGTCCGGTGCGTGGAGGCGCCCCTGAACGCGCAGACCGCCCAACTCGCGGCCGGCTCCGACGCGGTGTGCCTCTTCGTGAACGACGTCGCGGACGCGGACGCCGTGGACGCCCTGGCGGACGCCGGCGTGCGCTTCATCGCGATGCGCTGCGCCGGGTACGACCGCGTGGACGTCGCGCGGTGCGAGGCCCGCGGCGTGCTCGTCGCGCGCGTCCCCGCGTACTCCCCCCACGCCATCGCCGAGCACGCGATCGCGCTCATGCTCTGCCTCAACCGCCAGCTCGTCAAGGCCGACGCCCGCGTCCGGCACGGCAACTACAGCCTCAGCGGCCTCGTCGGCTTCGACATGCACGGCAAGACCGTCGGCATCGTCGGCACGGGGAAGATCGGCCGGTGCGTCGGGCGCGTCCTGCTCGCCATGGGCTGCGAGGTCCTCGCGCACGACGTCCACCGCTCCGAGGAGGCGGAGGCGATGGGCATGCGGTACGTCGACGCGCTCTCCGAACTGCTCGAGCGTTCGGACGTCGTCACCTTACACTGCCCCCTGCTCCCGAGCACGAAGCACATCATCAACGCGGAGACGCTGGCGATGATGAAACCCGGCGCCATGCTGATCAACACGAGCCGCGGGGGGTTGATCGACGCCGACGCGCTGTGCGACGCGCTGGACGATCGCCGCGTCGCGTGCGCGGGGCTGGACGTGTACGAGGGCGAGGCGGGCGTCTTCTTCGAGGATAAGTCGCAGGAGACGGATACCGTTCCCGGCAGCTCGGTCGGGCACGACTGGGACTTCGCGCTGAGCAACCTCGCGAACCGGCCGAACGTCCTGGTGACGCCGCACCAGGCGTTCCTCACCGCGGAGGCGCTCGGGAACATCGCGCAGACGACGGCGGATAATCTCGGGTGGTTCGAGCACACGAGGGGGGAGAGGAGGGGGCGAGAGGGGGGCGAGGGGGGCGGGGGGAGGGACGGGGCCGTCGACGAGGCGATGTTCAACGGCGCCGCGAACAACATCGTCGAGGGGTGAGGTGGAGGACGAGCGAAGGCGGCCGAGAGGAGACGACGCGCGTACTTGACCTTCGACGACGTAAAATATTTCCGCGCGCACAGCTGTGTCTGACGGCGGTGCGGGCGGCCCGGCCCGGCTCAAGTCGTTCGATATCCGCCAGCTGGACGACATCCGCCGCGCGGACGATCGGCTTCGGGCGCTTCGCGTCTCGTGGACAGTCCCCCCCCGCGCGTGCGCTCGCGCGCCTCTCCCTTGACCCGTCGCTCGATGGCGGCTCTCGCGCCCGCGCTCGCGCCGCGCGGGTCGGGACCCCGCCCCGAGCGGCGCGTCGTCTGGCGTCGCGCCTCGTCTCGCCGTTTCGCCACCTCGGCCCTTCTTCCGTCGGCACGCGCGCGCGTCGCCTCCGCCTCGTCCGACTCGTCCTCTGTCGTCTCGGACCCGGACGGTGAGCTCGTGCTCGTCGTCGGCGGCGCCGGCCGCGTCGGCTCGAGGCTCGTCTCGCGCCTCGCCGCCTCGGGCGTGCGCGTGCGCGTCCTGACGCGCGACCCCACCTCCGACGCCGCGCGTGCGCTCGCGGATCGTCACGCGGGGGACTCGGTCGAGATCGCGCGCGGCGACGTCACCGACGAGGACCCGACCGAGTTGGTGGAGGCCGTGCGCGGGTGCACGCGCGTGGTGGCGTGTTTCGGCGCGCAGCGCGTCACGAGCCCGCTCGCGGACGCGTTCGCGAGGCCGGGGCCGCACGTCACCGACCCGGCCCACCCCGCGGCGGTGAACTTCCGCGGCGTCGCGAGGCTGGCGAAGATCGCCGCCGACGCCGGCACCGTCCGCCGCTTCGTCAGGGTCACCGGCATGTCCGTGGGGTACCACCCCGCCAACTTCATCGCCGTCGCCCTCAACCTCGTCTTATCCATGACCATCCGGTGGCAACGCGCGGGCGAGAACGCCCTCAGGGAAACCGCCGAGGCGAGTCGACGAAAAGCGAAAAACCCGTCTTCGACGGCGAGCGGACCCCCCGCGCCCCCCCGCATGGAGTACGCGTGCGTTCGGCCCGGGAATTTGCTCGACGGCCCGCGCCCTCCCGGCTCGACGGTCCTGATCGGCCACGGCCGCTCGCACGTCCCCGCGGGCAAGGTGGCGCGCGACGACGTCGCCGAGTGCGTGTTCCTGTGCGCCTTCGCGCCCAACTGCGCCGACGCCACCGTGGGCGTCGCGGGCGCGGCGGTCGCCACCGGCGGCGTCCGCGCCGAGATGGCGTGGGACCCGGCGCGAGGGATGCATTACAGGGCGACGGAGATGGACCCGCGGGTGTTGGAGGGGACGGACGTGGCCGAGATGGTGTTGACGGGGGTGGAGCCCGACGCGGAGGACGAGAGGATCCTGGAGAAGACCGTTCCGTACGAACCCTTCGTCGCCGCGCTCGCGTTTTTGTTGGCGGGCGTCGCCGCGGCGATCGCCAAGGGGGCGTGGGCGGCGCTCCGGTTCGCGGCGGGATATTTGGTGGGCGGCGCGTGATCCGAGTACGCGTCGAGTACGTGTTGGGTGAAATATGATATCATAGTTCGACACGAACGAGCGCGCGCGCGACGCGTCGACCCTCGGGCGCGCTCGACGGCGCGTCGTCGGGTCCGGGCGGGACGCGCGCTCGAATTTTTTTTCTCCGTCACTTTCGGATGTTGCTGAGTCGGATGTCGAAGAGCAGGGTGCGGTTGAAGTCCTTGAGCGTCCTGTTGTCGAGCACGAAATCGAGCGCCCTCTTCCCCGCGAACGTGGTCGGCTCCGGCCCGACCGCGTACCTCATCGCGGGGTCCCTGCTGTACGCGAGCTTCTCCTCGAGCTCGCCCGGGATCTCGATCCTCCGGATCCCGCCCTGCTTCATCTCGAGCACCGCCTCCTCGAACGCGGGGATGGCCCGCCCCTCGCCGACGACGAACACGAACGGCGTGTCCGTCTCGCGCGTGGACTCGATCTTCTTCGCCTGGTAGCCGGCGGTGTACCCGACCCACTCGACGACGACCGTCTGCCCGGGCCGGGGCGAGGGGCCGTCGCCCACGCGGAGGTCCGCGAACCGCGCGCCGCTCGGGGACTGCGTGAACGGAACGTCCCCGGGCGCGAGCGAGGAGTTGCTGTTGCTGCACTCCGTGCACTCGGTGTCCGCCAGGGCGGGCGGGGGGGGGGGGCAC
>MDSW01031439.1_pt1 | contig 49136 bp, 50 predicted proteins | sample 811171 | NCBI WGS metagenome assembly MDSW01 (sample SAMN05326641, study PRJNA326480) | marine metagenome | isolation source: seawater | place: Atlantic Ocean: North West | collected 2012
ATTCAACAGCGGACTTTACTGGGTGGCGCTCCGACTTTACGGTTGCAGGTACAGCCAATGAATTTCACACTGATTTCCCACCATGCATTTCAGTATTTTTTAACAATACTTTAAATATTAGAAGAAATCAAGTTTATTATTTTTTAATTGAATACATTATTTAGTTTTTTGACAAGAAATTTTCTTGTGTAAAGTTTTTTTAAATTTCCATTAAAGTTGAATTTTTTTAATTTAATTAATTTCTCTATATAATAAAGATTTATAATAGCTTCTAAAAAAAAATTTCTTCTTCTCGGGCCATATATGTTAGACTGTCCATTTAATAAGGAAACTTCTTTTAATAAATTAAGAAATGAGTATTTATTAATATCTTTATTTAAATAATGATCAGAGCCATAAATATTTATTTTTTTAGCAATTTTTTCTAATGTAAAAATTACCGCTAAACCAGAACCAATTGGTAGAGGAAAAAAATATTTATTAGTTATCGCTAGTTTATTTAGGTCAAAAAATCTTTTTTTTCTATAATTATTTTTTTTAACTTTAGACCAAATAACTTTACCATCGACTTTATCAATTTGCCTGCCAACAAAAAATGTAGGTTTAATTTGTTTTTGAATCATAAGCTTTCTATCATTTTCACTTGCTGTTATTCCATAAAATTTCTTAAAATTTTCTGGCTTCACAAATATATTAACTGCAAAGGTTGGTAGTGATTTGTTAATCTTAATTAAACTTTTATTTAAGCTTTTTCCTTTAAGTAAAATATTAATCTCTTGAAATAATTTCCTTTTTGGAAATTTTATAGTCCAGTGTGATAATATATTCTTATGTATGGTTTTTACGTTTAAACTCTTTCTTATTCTAAAAAAAAAAAATAATTTTTTAGGAAATAAAAGAAATATAATAACTAAAAAAATAGTTGCGAGTGTATCAACTAAATAGAAATCGATATATCTCCTAATAGCTTTGATTATGGCAACTGGATTATAAATATATTTAATAATGTTCATTTTTTCTAAAAAAAACGTTTATTAATAGCATAAATCTCTTGACCGTTCAATTTTTGAACATTATATTGTTCAAAATTTGAACATGAAAAAAATTATACCACAAGATAATTTTGAGGTTTTAAGGAAATTAAATAAAAATCCCAAAATCTCTCAAAGGAAACTGGCCAAAGACTTGGGGTTTAGTCTTGGCAAGCTCAATTATTGTTTGCAAGCCTTAAAAGATAAAGGACTAGTCAAGATCAAAAACTTTAAATCAAAGAAAAATAAAATTTCATATATTAAATATGTACTTACGCCTAAAGGAATAGATCTAAGGGTAAAAATTACTTTAGATTTTATGAGAAGAAAAATGGCTGAGTATGACGAATTAAAAAAAGAACTTAATAAATAAATATGTGGGTAATACTGAAATCAAAAAAAAATAAGATAAGTTTTCTTAAACAAGAATTAAATAATAAATTCAAAAAATCTTGTGAAATTTATTCTCCAAAAATGCTAATTGAAAATTTCAGAAATAAAAAAATAGTTAAAAAAGAAGTTAATATTATGGGTGATTATGTTTTTTGTTTTAATCCAGGTTTTAATGATCAAAAAACACTTAATCAAATAAAGTATGTTAAAGGAGTTAATTATTGTCTTGATGGTTGTCATTTAGCACAAGAAGAAATAGAATACTTTATAAATAAATTTAGATCATGTGAGGACGAAAAAGGATTTATAAATCAGAATTTTTTAAACACTCAAATTAATAAATATTATAAATTTTTAAACGGTCCATTCACTCAAAAGATTTTTAAAATAATTGAAATTCATAGAGATAAATTACAAATTTTAGTTGGCAATATACAAACTTCTATTAATAAAAGAAAATTTTTGTTTAGCCCGCTATAAAAAAAAGAAGTAATATGAATGTGTTAATTGCTAAAAAACACTCTTTGGCAAAATGCGGAGCTATGGAAATTTTAAAAAATGACAACTAGTTTAGTAACAGGCGGGGCCGGCTTTATAGGTAGCAATTTAGTTGATGAGCTAATTAAAATTAGACATAAAGTAATAGTAATTGATAATTTAAGCACAGGAAGACTAAGTAACTTAAAAAAATCTAAAAATAAAATAATTTTCAAAAAAATTGATCTTTTTAAAGAAAAAAATAAAATTTCAAATATATTTAAAAAAAATAGTATAGACTATGTTTTTCATTTAGCGGGACTTGCAGACATTGTACCAAGTATCATTAATCCAAAAAATTATTTTAATTCAAATGTAATTGGTACTTTAAATATTTTAGAGGAGTCGAGAAAATATAAAATAAAGAAATTTATTTATGCGGCTTCAGCTAGTTGTTACGGTATTCCGAAAAAATTTCCAACAAGTGAGAAAGATGAAATTAAGACAGGTTATCCATACGCTACAAGTAAATTTATTGGGGAAAAACTAGTTTTAGATTGGGCAAAAATTTATAAAATGAAAAATTTATCTTTAAGGTTTTTTAATGTTTATGGACCAAGATCTAGAACTACTGGAGCCTACGGAGCAGTTTTTGGAGTATTCCTTGCACAAAAATTTGCCAACAAACCTCTAACAATTGTTGGAAATGGAAATCAAACTAGAGATTTTATTCATGTTTTTGATTTAGTTTCTGCAATGATCAAAGCAGCTAAAAGTAAAAAATTCGGTCAAGCTTATAATCTTGGAAGCGGAAAAGAAACTACAGTTAATTATATAGCTAATTTAATAAGTAAGAAAAAAACTTTTATTCCTAAAAGACCAGGAGAACCTGATCGCTCTAAAGCAAATATTTTTAAAGCATGTAAAGATTTTAATTGGAAGCCAAAAATTTCTCTAAAAGCAGGAGTCAAATCAATGTTAGAAAATATTGACTTGTATAAAGATTCACCGATATGGACACCAAAAAAGATTAAAAAGGCCACCAAAGTTTGGTTTCAATACTTGAAGTAGTTATGAGCAAAATTTACTCTATTGAAGATCTTAAAGACATATTGTTAAAAGAAAAAAAAAGAAAAAAAAAAATTGTATTATGTCACGGTGTTTTCGACTTATTACATATAGGTCATATTAAACATTTAGAAAAATCAAAAAGTTTAGGTGATAAATTAGTAGTCACAATTACAGCTGATAAATATGTTTTTAAAGGACCCAACAGGCCAGTATTTAATGAGAATCTCAGAAGTGAAGCAATAGCATCTTTAAAAGTTGTAGATTATGTAGCAATTAACTACTCAGCAAGTGCTGCATTATCATTAAAACTATTAAAACCAGATTTTTACTGTAAAGGAAAAGATTATAAAAATTTTAAAGATGATATTACTGGTCAGATTAAAAATGAAGTAAAGATTTTAAAAAGCAATAAAGGGAAATTTGTTTTAACTGATGAAATTACTTTTAGTTCAAGCTCACTTTTAAATTTAACTGGTAATATCAATAAATCGAAACATAACAAAACTATTAAGGAAATAAAAAAAATAACAAACTTTTCTCAAATTAAAAATATTATTGATAAAATAAAAGAAAATAAGATTTTAGTAATTGGCGAGACAATAATTGATCAATACAATTTTTGTGAAGCTATAGGCAAGTCAGGAAAAGAGCCTGTTTTAGTTTTAAAGGATTTAAGTCAGCAGGAATTTTTAGGTGGCGCAGCATTTATAGCTAAAAATGTTGCATCTTTCTCAGATAATGTTTCTTTACTTAGTATGCTTGGTGAAAAAAAACAGTTTATAAAAAAGATAAATAAAGAGTTAAAAAATATTGATAAGCATTTTATATTTAAGAAAAACTCACCTACAATTACTAAGAAAAGGTTTGTGGATCATATAAGCAACAACAAAGTTCTTGGTGTTTATAGCTTTAATGATGAGATACTTAATAAAAAAGATGAGATTTTATTTGAAAAAAAAATAAACACACTTATTAAAAAAAATGATTTAGTAATAATATCTGATTACGGGCATGGTTTAATTTCAAAAAAAATAGCAAAACTTATATGTAAAAAGACTAAATATCTTGCATTAAACACACAGATAAATGCTTCAAATATAGGTTTTCATACAATAAGAAATTATAACAATTTTTTTATTCTAATTATAAACGAGAGAGAAATCAGGCACGAAATGAGAGATAATGTAAGTGAGCTTGAAGTATTAATAAAAAAATTAGCTAAAGAAAAGAAAATAAAATATATCGTTGTTACATCAGGTAGCAAAGGATCAATATTTTTTGATCAAAAAAATAAGAAATTTTATAAAGCTGATGCTTATGCCACAAAAGTGATTGACAAGGTAGGAGCAGGAGACACTATGCTTTCAGTTTTAGGCCCATGCCTTAAAGCAAATTTAAACATTAACGCCTCTCTTTTAGTCAGCTCATTATGCGCAGCCCAATCCGTAGAGACTATTGGAAATAAAAATATTATAGATAAATCAAAGATACTAAAAAGTCTCGAGCATATTCTTAAATAAAAAATGAAAAAAATTTTTATTACTGGTGGAGCTGGATATGTAGGATCTAGTTTAGTTCCTAGATTACTAGATTTAGATTACGAAGTAACCGTTTTTGATCTATTTATTTATGGAAACGATGTTCTTCCTGATCATAAAAATTTAAAAAAAATTGTAGGAGATATTAGAAATACGCAACTTTTAAAAGATAATATTCCTGGCAATGATGTCTTGATACATTTAGCATGTATTTCTAATGATCCCAGCTATGAGCTAAACCCAACTTTAGGAAAATCAATTAATTATGACGCATTTGAACCTTTGGTTGCAATCAGTAGAAAGGAGGGAGTAGGTAGATTTATATATGCCTCATCTTCATCTGTTTACGGGATTAAAAATGAAAAAAATGTAACTGAAGATATGTCTTTAGAACCTTTAACTGATTACTCAAAATTTAAAGCAGAGTGCGAAACAATTTTAAATAAATATAAATCAGATGAATTTATTACCACTGTTTTAAGACCTTCAACAGTTTGTGGCTATGCCAAGAGGCAAAGGTTGGACTTAGTAGTAAATATACTGACTAACCATGCTTTTCATAATAGAGAAATTAAAGTTTTTGGTGGCAGCCAATTACGGCCAAACATTCATATTGATGATATGGTTCAGTCTTATATTTCAGTGTTAAATGCTCATAAGTCGAAAATTAACGGTGAGATTTTTAATGTTGGTTATAAAAATCAAACAGTTACTGAATTAGCTGATGAAGTGAAACAAATTATTGGATCTGACGTAGTTATAAAAAAAACTGACTCAGATGATAATAGATCTTATCATGTAAGTTCAGATAAAATATACAATGAAATAGGTTTTAGTCCTAAAAAAACTGTTAAAGACGCAGTTGATGATTTAAAAGTTGCATTTCAGAAAAAAATTCTTGTTAATACTTTTGAAAATGAGTTTTTTTACAATATTAAAAGAATGAATAATATTAATTTAATATAATGAAAGTCAGATACTCTTATTTAAAAGATCAATTTGCTAATTGTAATGACCTTTGGGCTAATCTTAAAAGGTTTGTAGGTACAGGAGATTTTACTCTTGGAAAAGACCTTAAAAAATTTGAGAAAAGTTTTGCAAAACTTATTGGAACAAAATATTCAATTGGAGTAAATTCTGGAACTGATGCAATTAAGCTTAGTTTAGTGGCTTTAGGAGTTAAGTCTGGCGATGAAGTGATAACAGCTGCAAATACTTTTGTAGTAACAATTGGTGCTATTCAAGAAATTGGAGCAAAACCAGTTTTTGTTGATTGTGATGATACTTTTTGCATGAACCCAAATTTGATAGAGCAAAAAATTACGAAAAAAACTAAGGCAATTGTACCAGTGCATTTTACTGGATATATGTCATATATGCCTCAAATTTTAAAAATTGCAAAAAAATACGATTTGCCAATCGTTGAAGATGCATGTCAATCAATTCTAGGATCTATTAATAACAAGAATGCTGGAACGTGGGGAAAATTAGGCGCTTTCTCTCTTCATCCTCTAAAAAATATAAATGTTTGGTCTGACGGAGGTATTATAACGACAAATGATAAAAAATTATATAATCAACTTTTACTTCTCAGAAATCATGGATTGATTGATAGAGATACCGTAAAAATTGCTGGATTTAATTCAAGATTAGATACTTTTCAAGCGGTTGTCGGAAATTGGTTATTGCCAAAAGCAAAAATGATCGCTAATCAAAGAATAAGTAACGCAAAATATTTAGATAAACATTTATCTAAAATAAAAAATATTAAAATACCACCAAGATTAAAAAATTATAAAATAGTTTTTCATTTATACATAGTCTTTGCAAAAAACAGAGATAAGTTGCTTAAATATTGTAAAAGCAAAGGAATTGAAGCAAAAGTGCATTACCCAAAACCAATGTATCTTCAGGAGTCAGTAAAAGATTTAAAACATAAAATTGGAGATTTTCCTGTAACAGATAGACACACAAAAAATATCATAACTTTTCCATGCGATCAACATCTCACTAAAAAACACTTAGATTATATTATTAAGGTTGTAAAAAAATTTTATAAATTGGAAAAATGAAAATTCCTTACGTCAATTTAAAAAAACAGTGGTCAACTGAAAAAAAAAATATTTTAAAATTAATTGATAAAACTTTGTCAAATGGTGAGTGGGTTGGCGGTCCAGAAATTAGAAAATTTGAAACTAATATTAAAAGAATCTGCAAAACTAAATATGCTGTAGCTTTAAATAGTGGAACAGACGCTTTGACTTTAGGCATGTATCTTTTAGGAGTTAAAAAAGATGATGAGGTTATTACAATTCCTAATTCTTTTATAGCTTCTGTTGCGACTATTGTTCATTTAGGTGCAAAACCTATATTTGTAGATGTTTTACCAGATCAAAATATTGACCCAAAAAAAATTGAAAAAAAAATAACTAATAAAACAAAAGCAATTATGCCTGTTCATTTAACTGGACGTGTCTCAAATATGGATGAAATTGTAAAAATTGCAAAAAAATACAATTTAAAAATTATTGAAGATGCAGCTCAATCTGTAGGCGCTAAGTATAAAGGAAAACCTGCAGGATCATTTGGAGATGTAGGATGTTTTTCCGCTCACCCTTTAAAAAATTTAAATGCAATTGGTGATTCTGGTTTTTTAGTCACAAATAATAAAAAATTATCAGAGAGAGCAAAAGATTTAAGAAATCATGGTATGACAAATAGAAACAAAGTAAATCATTTTGGACATGTTTCGCGCATGGATAATATTCAAGCAGCTATACTTAATTATAGAATAAAGAATTTAGATAAAATTATATCGATCAGAAGAAAAAATGCAGAATTTTATTTTAAAAATTTAAATAGCAAGTTTATCAAACTACCATATGAAAATAAAAATCAATTTAACACTTTCCATACTTTTGTAATACAGGTAAAAAATAGAGATAAACTGCAATTATATCTTAAAAAAAATAATATTAAAACAGCGATTCATTATCCAATTCCAATTCATTTACAACCTGCTTGTAAAAAATTCAAATACTCCAAAGGAGACTTCAAGATTGCTGAAAATCAATCAAAAGAAATTTTAACATTACCGATAAATGAACATTTAAGTAAAAAAGAATTAAAATATATCTCTAATAAAATTAACAAATTTTATGAATAAAAAAGTTAAAGTAACAGATTTTATTGCTTCTTTTATAGCAAAATATGCAAAACATGTATTTGTAGGCCAAGGAGGTAGCGTTGTTCATCTTTTAGATAGTATTGACAGGAAAAAAAATTTAAAAAATATTCCCTCGCAAAATGAACAAGCAGCATCTTTAGCTGCAGACGCTTATGCAAGGCTTTCTGGAAAAATTGGTTTTTGTGTAGGTACAAGTGGACCAGGTATTATAAATTTACTTCAAGGTATTGCCTGTTCATATTATGACTCGATTCCAACAATATCTTTCAGCGGCGCAGTAACTCTTGAAGCAATGAAAGATAGAAAAAAAATTAGACAGGCTGGATTCCAACAAATGGATGTAGTCACAATGGTTAAACCTTTTACAAAATATGCAGTTTTACTAAAAGATCCTAAAAGAATAAAATTTGAACTTGAGAAAGCTTTATATTTAGCAGTTTCTGGAAGACCAGGCCCTGTAGTTCTTGATTTACCAGACGATGTTCAAAGAGCATATATTTCTCCAAAAAATTTAAAATCTTTTTATCCTAAAAAAATTAAAGAAAATAAAATTAATATTAAATTGTTTCAAAATTTAATAAGTAAATCAAAAAGACCATTAGTAATCGTCGGTAATGGAATTAATCTGTCCAAAACTAAAAATCAATTGATATCATTTTTAGAAAAAAGTAAAATTCCTTATGCACCTACATGGGCAACAGTCGATATTTTTTATGATAAAAAAATTAATGTTCAAAACGCAGGAATTTTCGGAGTTGCAGCATCTAGACATGGAAATTTTGCTGTCCAAAACGCTGATTTGTTAATTTGTTTTGGAACTAGATTAAATACTCAACTCACTGGAAGTAACCCTAAGTTATTTGCTCCAAAAGCAAAAAAAATTATCGTTGATATCGATAATTCTGAGTTTAAAAAAACTAATCAAATTAAAATTGATTTGAAAATGAATGTTTGTTTAAAAGTCTTTTTTAAAAAGATTTCTAAAATCAAATTTAACAAATCACAAAAATATATAAATTGGATAAATAGGATAAAATTATGGAAAAAAACTTATTCTGTTCTTGAAGAAAATCAAGTTAAAAAGTTCAAGTTTATAAATCCCTACGAATTTATGGATAGCCTTTCTAAGGCAACTAAGAAAAATGATATAATAATTCCAGATGCTAGTGCTAATTTGATTTGGACCTATCAAGGATATAATTTCACAAAAAAACAAACCATGTTTACAGCTTTAAATCATTCTCCAATGGGATATTCGGTGGCCGCTTCTATAGGTGCTCACCTAGCCAGAAAAAATTCAAATGTGATTGCTATAATTGGTGACGGCTCAATGCAAATGAATATTCAAGAACTTCAAACAATAAAAAATTTTAACATTCCGGTAAAAGTTTTTATCATGAATAATTCTGGTTATGGATTAATAAAACAAACGCAGGAAACATGGTTAAAAGGTAATCATGTAGGAGTGGATGCTAAATCTGGTTTAGGTTTGCCTGACTTTTTAAAAGTTGCAAAATCTTACGGTCTAAGGACAAACAAGATACAAAATTCAAATAATCTTGAGAGTAAAATAAAAAAAGTTTTGTCATCAAAAAAAACTATCATTTGTGACGTAATAATAGACTCAAAATTTAGAGTAAGACCAAAGATCGAGTCTGGGAAACCGATAGATGATATGAGCCCATTATTAAAAAGAAATGAGCTTAAAAAAAATCAACTATAATATTAATGAGATCATCAATAAATTTTAAAGAAATATTTGAAAATTATAATTCTAACTTATTAAATAAATTACGAGGATTTGGTGAAAATAAAGAATATGAATTTTTACAGCTCTGGGTACCTGAAGAAAATAAATTTAAAAGTCTTATAAACTTATTAATTGTTATTTCTGAACAAAAAATCCCAAATATTCAATTTCAAATAGATCAAGACTTTGTAAAAGAAGATAAAATTTTGTTTGATAAAGTTTTAAATAAAAAATTTTTAAATTTGAAATTATTTTCAGATAAAAATAATTACTTCATTGAATGCAAAGAAATTTTAGAAAATGATATAAAAATATTACAAAATATTTTTTTAGAAAGTATTCAAGAGACAAAAGTAAGTTTAAATATTGAAAAAAAAATTGAGTTAAAGGAAGAAGATTTTAGAACTAATAATAAATTATTATCTGTGGAAAAATCAAAAGATTTTATTTCCTTTAAACAAAAAAAAAGTTTTTGTGTCGATAAGATTAGTGAAGTAATTTCAAATTCCAATCAAATTCAAGTTACAGAAGATATTGGTGAATTTAAATTTCTATTTTTGATTAACAAAACTAATCTTACTATTGATTATTGCTGTTATGAAAAAACAAAAGACAGCAATCTTGAAAAATATATTAACCTTTTTTTTTCAAAGATAATTGGAGAAAATTTAATTGAGGCAAGAGAACATGGTGTTCTTAAAATTGAGGATGATATATTCAAAAAAGAAAGTTCGAATGGAATAAGAATACCTCAATTTATGTTTAGTGAAATTTCTTTTATAAAAAAAATTATTCAAAAAATATACTTAAAGTTAGAAATTAAAGATAATAAGTCTATAAATAAAATTTATAGAAGCATCTCTGAAGATTGGAAAAAAAAGAATGAATATGAAAAAAAAGAATTGATCTCTAAAGAAATAAAAAAATTTATGAAAATTTTAAACATAAATTTTAATTTTATGCTAAGAAATATCGAAGATCACCATAGAATTTACTTGAATATCGAGATAGATAAAAAAAACGAGGGTTTAAAGCCTTCAATTTTTTTTGAATTGGAAAAATTTTTAAAAAAAAATATAGAATTTACTATTGAGATATTTAATATTGAGAAAATTGATGAAAATAAATTAAGATTAAAAAATTCACCCCAGACACAGTAATGAAAACTTATAAAAAAAGACATAAATTTAATTCACCTGATTTAGCCAAAAACTTTGTTAACAATGGTTATGTAATAATATCAGATGTAATTGATAAAAAAATACTTAATGAAATAGTCAATATTTTTAAAAAAAATTTAGAAAAGCTAAAAAAGTTATGTAGAAATAAAAAAATTAAAGAAGATTATGAACTATGGGGTATAATAATAGTAAAAATAATTGAAAAAAATAAAATTTACAAAAAATTTTTAAGATCTACAAAATTAATTAGTTTTTTAAGAACGCTATTAGGACCTGATATATGCGCATTAGGCTATAATTCATTATGGATAAATAATCCTACAAATAAAAATCCAGTTTTAAAAAAAACACCACACGTTGATGCATGGACGGGCACAAGTGAAAATACAATATTTGTTAAACTGTTTCTCACTGACGTAGATAAATTTAATAGTGTTACTATGTACCCAGGAACTAATTTACAAGGGTTATTACCAGTAAAAAGTAGAACAGTTGATAAAAAATTAAATTTAAAATTTACAGGCATTAATTTAGATAATATTAAAAAAGGTGATTTATTAATTTGGCATGCATTGACACTTCATTCTACAACTGGTCATAGTGCTAAAAAACAAAGAGTTTCATTTACAACAAGATTTACTTCGACAGAAAGCAAATTTTCATCACAAGAAAGAGCACTTGGTTATGAAACAGTAACGGTTGGTCCTTTAAATCAAATAAAAAGAATAATTGGAAATGATAATTTACAACCACTTAGAACTTATGGAGGCTATGTTGGTTCAGACAAGAGATTAAAAGATTTATACGATTTAAGTAATTATAATGATGATATTGAAAAATATATTTCATTATTAGAATAAATGTTTTTAAAAAAATTTCTTTATACTAATTTTCCAAAACAGTACGGTATGTTGCTTGCTTTTTATGGCTATTTAGCTTTACCTATTAAACTTTTTTTATTTAAATTAAATATCGAAATTTTTTTTGGGAACAAAGATCAAGATAAGTGGGTAGTGAAAGAGGTGATGAATTATAAAAAAAAAGGGTATTTTATTGATCTCGCTGCAACTGATGGAATACATGAAAATAATACTTACTTTCTTGAAAAAAAATTAAATTGGGATGGTATTTGTATTGAGCCAAATAAAGATTTTTTTAACAAATTAAAAAAAAATAGAAATGTAAGTTGTTTTTGTGAGGTTATTGACAATAAAGTCAAAAAAATTAACTTTTTCCCAAATAAAGGCATCGGAGGTATTGTCGGAGAAGAATTTGATAATAATTTTAATAAAAGGGAAAAACTTTTAAAAAGAGCTTTTGAGAATAATAGAATTGAGAAAAGAGAAACAAAGACAATAAGGGATATTTTATTGATAAGCAAAGCTCCTAAAGTAATCGATTATTTTAGCTTGGATGTTGAAGGAGCTGAAGAAAATATAATTAAAAACTTCCCTTTCAATGAATATAAAATATTGAGCATGACAATTGAAAGACCTACTCCAAAAATAAATGAAATTTTGAAGAGCAATGATATGTTATTTGTAAAAAACTATAAAGTTGATAGTTTTTATATAAATAAAATTCTTAAAGATAAAATTGATATTGAGTTTGAAAAATTTTCGCAACTGGATAAAAAAAAATGGTAGAAAAAAATATTAAATCTTTACTTAAAAATGGATACTTTATTTATAACGTTAAAGATAAAAAAAAACTTAATTTCTTAAAAGATGATATCTTTAAAGAGTCAAAGAAAATTTTAAAAGGGAAGATCAAAAAAAATTTTTTCAATGAATTTCATAATATAAATATTTCTAATCAAAAATTAAATGAATATAGACTTAAATTAATGAAAAAAGTAAACGTTGGAGAAAAATTTTCGAAAAAAGGCTATGAAATCTTCCAAGAAATAATTCAAAAAATTTTTGGTCTAGATATCGTCGCTCAAAAAAATGTAAATCTCGTTATACAAAAGCCAAACGACCCTTCTCAAATTTCTGTTCACCGAGACGCCCCACCTAATTCAGACTATGAGTTAGTAGTTTGGGTACCATTAGTAAATACTTTCAAATCAAAAAATATGTATATTTTAGATAAAAATAACACTTCTAAACTTATAAAAAAAATTAAAAAATTTTCAAATAACAATAAAAAAAGTGAAAAAATAATGGATTTTTATTATTCATTTGCATTTAACAAATCTAAAAAACATAAACTTAGATTTGGGCAGGCCTTAATTTTTTGGACAGGTTTAATTCATTGTGTACCTGAAAATCAAGAAAAAGAAACTCGATGGTCTCTTAACTTTAGATTTAAAAATACATTTTCACCCTATGGCACAAAAGGTTTTCCAGACTATTTTGCTGTAGCTAATTCATCTCCAATTACTAAACTAGCTTTAGAGAAGAAAGGTTCCGACTTTAATTGATGAAAAGCTATCATGCTTGGTTAGATATTGGAGCAGGTAAAGTAATTACACAGCCTATGCAAAGAGTCCTATGTCAAAATTTTGCATCTAAATTGAATGGAAAAATAATATTTGAGTTAGGTGAAGATGTAGAGTTTAGTAAAGCAAAAATACAATTTAAAAAAATGTATACTACAGATTTAAAAGTTGATGGTTTTATTTTTTTAGGTCTTGAACAATTTATAAACCAAAAAAAACTTGAAATTAATTTAATAAAAGATGTTTTAAAAAAAGGATACGAACTTCACTATATCAGACAAAATTTATCTTTTTTTTCAATTACTGACTTCAAAAAAAGTGTAAATGATTTGATTTTGTTCAGCGATTTGAATAAAAGTAACTAAGAAAAATTGAAATGAAAGAACACACAGATTTAATTCTTGATGGAACAAAAATAGCTTGGCATAAAGATCGAATTGCTTCCTGGCAAAGAGGTGAAAAAATTGCCCCTATAACTATTGATATGGCTTTAACTAGAGCATGTAATTATTCCTGCTCGTTTTGTTATGCAATGTTTCAAGAAAACGATAGAAAGATTATTACAAAAGATATAATTTATGGCTTTTTAGACGACTGTGCTGAAATTGGCGTAAAAGGTATAAGCTTTGTGTCAGATGGTGAGAGCACAATATCCCCAGTTTTTGCTGATGCTTGTAAAAGAGGTCATGAGCTTGGACTTTCAATGGCAGTTGGCACTAATGCCTTTGTTTTAACTAAATCCAAAGCTGAAGAAGTTTTACCATATTTAACTTATTTAAGAGTAAATTTTTCAGCTGGAGAAAAAAAAAGGTATTCAGAAATTATGGGAGTTAAAGAAAATCATTTTGAAAGAGTATGTCAAAACATCGAAGACATGATTGCAATTAAAAAAAGAGATAATTTAAAAGTTACTATTGGAATGCAAATGGTATTAATGCCAGAAGATGAAGATCAAATTATACCATTAGCAAAACTTGGAAAAAAATTAAGGCCAGATTATTTAATAATAAAACATTGTACAGATAATGAAGATGGTGATCTAGGAATAGATTATAATAAGTATGAGAAATTTTATGATAAACTTCGTGAAGCTGAGAAATATTCTGATGAAGACTATAAAGTTGTAGTCAAATGGTCTAAGATAAAAGACAAAGGTAATTCTGGAAGAAAATATCAAAGATGTTATGGAGCTCCATTTATGTTGCAAATGTCTGGCTCTGGTTTAGTAGCGCCTTGCGGAGCATTATTTAATGAAAAATATAAAAAATTTCACATTGGAAATATATGTGAAACAAGGTTTAAAGATATTTGGAACTCAGAAAGATACTGGTCTGTAATGAATTACTTGTCATCAGAAAAGTTTAATGCTCAAAAAATGTGTGCCTCTTTATGTTTGCAACACAAAGTTAATGAAGCGCTAGACTCTCATGTAAAAGGCGACATTGATTTATTAAATCAAGAGCTTCCGAAAAAAATACCTAAACATATTAATTTTATTTAACTCTAGTTAATAAAAAACTGAAAAAGAAATACAACAAAATCGTTTTGCTAGGGGCATCAGGCTTTCTTGGAAGCTATATCTTTAAAAGACTTTATTTGCAGGAAAAAAATATAATAAGACAAAGTAGAAAAAAAAGAAAAAATTTTATAAAAATTGATTTATTAAATAAACGAGAAGTTTTTAAAAAACTAAAAAAAATTAATCCTAAAATTATAATAAATACATCCGGTATGACTGATGTAGAAAAATGCGAAAATAGTTTTCACTTGGCTTTTAAGTCAAATGTAGTTTCAATTCAGAATGTTTGTGAATATGTTAAGACTTACAATAAAAATTGTTATTTTATAAATATTTCTACAGATCATTTATATAACGGAAAAGGTCCTCACAAAGAAGAAAATATAAATTTAATTAATAATTACGCACTCACAAAGTATTTAGGTGAGGTAATGTCCTCAAAGATAGATTCGATAAATCTTAGAGTAAATTTTTTTGGTAATAACTTTATTAAAAAAACAGGTTTAGTAAATTGGTTTATAAATGCATGTAAAAGAAAAAAAAAAATATTTTTATACAAAGATATATTATTTTCACCTCTTGAAATAAATTCCCTTACAGAAATAATTTCAAAAATAATTAATAAAAGGATTAGTGGTACTTATAATTTAGGATCAAATAATGGAATATCTAAAGCAGAATTTCTTAATTTGATTGGTAAAAATTTAAAACTTAATTTGAAATTTGCAAAGATCACAAGCTCCAGTAATATTAAGAACAGGGCAAAAAGACCTAATGATATGAGACTCAATAATAAGAAGTTTGAAAAAAAATTTAAAATTAAATTACCAAATATATATCAAGAAATTCAAAAATTTTGTATAAATTATAATAATTACTAATGATAACATTTAAGATTAATAAAAAAAGAATTGGAGAAAACTATCCGACATATTTTATTGCTGATATAGCAGCAAATCATGACGGGTCATTAACGAGAGCAAAAAAACTTATAAAGCTCTCTGCTTTAGCGGGCGCCGATGCAGTCAAATTTCAACATTTTAAAGCTGAGACAATTGTTAGTGATTATGGCTTTAAAAAATTGGGTAAATTTTCTCACCAAAAAAAGTGGAAAAAGTCAGTTTTTGAGATTTATAAAGCTGCGAGTATAAATAATAAATGGAATTCAGAGTTATATAAAACTTGTAAAAAATACAAAATAGACTTTTTAACTGCACCCTATGATCTTGAATATATAGATCAAGTTTCAAAATTTATATGTGCCTATAAAATAGGATCTGGAGATATAACATGGCATGAGGCAGTGAAAAAAATCTCAAAAAAAAGAAAACCAGTTATATTAGCATCGGGTGCATCTAATATTGAAGATGTAAAAAAAGCAATCTCCTTAATATATAAGTACAATAAAAAAATTGTTTTAATGCAATGCAATACCAACTACACAGCAAGTGAAGAAAATTATAAATTTATTAATTTGAATGCCTTAAACACTTTTAAAAAGATATTTAAAAATAAAATAGTTTTAGGTCTAAGCGATCATACTTTTGGAAGTGAAACTGTTTTGGGCGCAATATCTTTAGGTGCTAGAGTTGTTGAAAAACACTTTACAGATGACAACAATAGAAATGGTCCTGACCACAAATTTTCAATGAACCCAAATACTTGGAGGGAAATGATTGATTCATCAAGAAGATTAGAAAAATCTTTTGGAAATGGAAAAAAAATAGTTGAAAAAAATGAGATGGATACTGTAATAATTCAAAGAAGATCTTTAAGAGCATCAAAAAAAATCGCTAAAAATACAGTTTTGAAACATAAACACATAATAGCGTTAAGACCGTGCCCAAAAAATGCAATTTCTCCTGATCAGATTGAAAAAGTTTTAGGAAAAAAAACTCTTAAAAATATAAATTTTCATGAACATTTTACATGGAAAAAAATAAGATAATAATTATACCAACTTTTAATGAACTTAGATCTATTAAAAGAGTCATTAGAGATTGCCCAAATAGTTGGAACATATTAGTAGTAGATGATGCAAGCAGTGACGGTACTAATTTATGGTTAAGAAAAAAAAAAATTTCTTTTTTATTAAATAAAAAAAATCAAGGTTATGAAAGATCTTTAATTAGAGGTTTTAAGCAAGTTATTAAAAATAAAAAAATAAGATATTTAGCAACTATGGACGCAGATGGAGAACATAATCCAAAATACTTAAAAAAAATGATAAACCATATATCAAAAAAAAATTTAGATATGGTAATTTCTGAGAGAAATAGCTACAACAGATTGAGCGAGGCTTTAGTGGGAAAAATATTTAAATTAAAGTATGGTATAAAAGATCCTTTATCTGGATATAAAGTTTATAAAGTTTCTGCACTTAAAAAAATTATAAAAAATATTAAAACAAATTCTTTTTTAGTAGATATAATTTGTAAATTTAACTCTTTGTCAAAAAAATTAGGAGTGATAAATTCTCAAAGTAGACAGAGAATTTTTGGCCGTCCTAAAGTAGGTTTTAATCTTTTCGTCAATATAAAGATTATTCTTTTACTAAGATTAATATTTTAAAATTAAAAAAAACTATATGTTTGATAAAAAAACTATATTTATTACCGGGGGCACGGGCTCTTTTGGAAAAGCATTTACCAGAAAAATTTTAGAAGATTTCAACCCACTAAGAATTGTTATATTCAGCCGAGACGAGTTCAAACAACATTTGATGATGAAAGACCCATTTTTTAGCAAGCACCAAGATAAGATAAGGTATTTGATAGGAGATGTAAGGGATAAAGAAAGATTAAAATTAGCTTTTCAAATGGAAATAGACATCTTAATTCATGCTGCAGCTTTAAAACAAGTAGAGACATCTGAGTACAACCCTTTTGAAACTGTAAAAACAAATGTTTTAGGAGCTCAAAATTTAATTGAATTAGCAATACAAAAAAAAATTAAAAAAATAATTGCTCTAAGTACTGACAAAGCTGCATCTCCAACAAACTTATACGGAGCAACAAAATTGGTTTCAGATAAATTATTTGTAAATGCAAATAATTATGGCTCTATTTCAAAATTTGCAGTTGTTAGATATGGTAATGTATTCAATAGCAGAGGATCTGTGGTTGAAGTTTTTAGATCAATGAAGGAAAAAAACATTTTCAAAGTTACAGATAAAAAAATGACCAGATTCAACATTACTTTGGACCAGAGCATTGAGTTCGTCATAAAGTCCCTAAAAAATATGTTTGGAGGTGAAATATTTGTTCCAAAAATACCATCTTATAAATTAACTGATCTAGTGAAGGCAATTTCAAACAATGGAAAAATTAAAATTGTAGGAATAAGGCCTGGAGAAAAACTTCATGAAGAAATGGTAACCTCTTCTGACTCCCTTAATTGCTATGAACTAAATGACCAATTCATCATATTGCCCTTATCTTTTAAATTTTTAAAATGGAACATTAAAAATTTTTTAAATAAATACAAAACCTCAAAACCAAAAAAATGTAGAGAAGGCTTCTCTTACAATAGTGTAGAAAATAAAAATTTCCTTAGAATAAAAGAAATTCAAAAATTACTTAAAAAATACTAATCAAAAAATTATATTCTAATGATCAGCAAAAATGATATAGGAATTTTTTCTATTGCAAGACTTTCAAGCAAAAGACTAAAAAAAAAAATGATTAGAAAATTTTCTAATACAACTTTAACTGATATAATTTTATCTAAACTATCTAAACTTGGTAACAATGCATTTTTTGCAGGGCATGAGAACATCTTTAAAAAAAAAAGCATTAAACATAAAGTTAGATTTGTACAAAGAAGCAAGTTATCTTCTATTTCCAATAATTCTTACGCACAAATATTCTCTTTTTTAAAAAAAGAAAAATTTAATTATTTACTTTTAATTAATCCATGCATGCCTAACCTTAGAATATCTACTATAAAAAAATTTATTAAAAAAGTTCAAAAACTGAATGGCCCTGCTTTTACAGTTTTTGAAGAAAAAAATTATTTTTTAAACAAAAAAAATATTCCGCTTAATTTCAAAAAATTAAAAAAAAATGAAACATTAGATACTAAAAAAGTAAAATCGATAAAATCATTTGCTCATGTTTTTTATTTTTTTGAAAAAAAATATTTTTTAAAGAATGGGCACTATTGGAATTGGAGTAAGCTAAATTACGTTGAACTACAAAAAACGAACGAATTTTTAGATATAGATAATCTTAAAGATTTTAAAGAAGCTGAATTAGTTTGGAAAAAATTCTAACTAAAATGTTTAGGAAAATAAATTTATTTTTTTTAAATATTATTTTATTACCTGTAAGTTTAATAATAATATTATTACGACCATTTGTTTTATTAAGATTTAAGGAACTTTCATCGGAACTTTTTGGTGGTTTTATTGCTTTCCCTGAGATTTACCTATGTGAAAAAAAAGAAAAAATAAATTTGCCCAACAAGACACATCTTGATATTTTTTATCCTCATCATTTGGGTTTAATTTGTAATTCAGCTCTAATGAAAATGTGGAAGAGAAAATTATTAATTTTACCTTCTGTAATATGCCATCCAATTAACATTCAGCTTTCGACTATAAGTAAATTTTTTAATATGAAAAATATTCACGATGTCGGTGATAATACTTCTATGGACAGGGATGTTCACAATCTGTTTAATAAACATAGTATAAATATTTCATTTAATTCTGAAGAGAAAATTAATGGAATAAAATTTTTGAGAAAGATTGGTCTTAAAGAAAACGAAAAGTTTGTGTGTGTTGCAGTTAGAGACGGTCAATATAATAAAGATTTTTATAAAGATTCTTATGATAATTTGAAACTCAACAGACATGATTACAGAAATTGGAATATTCAAAATTTTATACCTGCAATAGAATATTTATTAGAAAAAGGTTATTTTGTTATAAGAGTTGGTAAAAATTCAAAAGAAAAATTAAATATTCAAAATGAAAAATTTTTTGATTATACATTTTCTAATATTAAAAATGATTTTATTGATATATTTTTAGGAGCTAATTGTCATTTTTGTATAAGCACGGGTTTTGGATACGATATGATACCCCATGTCTTTAGAAGACCAGTAATTTTTTTGGGTGTACCAATTGGTTTGCTTAATACTTATAGCTCAAAATACATTTTACTTACTAAACATCATGTAGATAAAAAAACACAAAAAAAGCTTACCTTAAGCGAAATATTTCAGAAAAATTTGGCTTTTGCACAGGACATTAATGAATTTGAAAATATGAATGTAAAATTAATTGATTGTTCATCTGATGAAATAAAGTCAGCTACAATTGAAATGATCGAGCTTATTAAAAATAATTTTAAACAAGATAATAAAAATTCTGAACAAATAAAAAAATTTTGGAGTCTTTACCTTTCATTTTGTCAGGATAAAAAATACTCAGATAGGCCGCTAGTCAAATACTCGAAAATTCACGGGAAGATCCTAGCTAAGATAAGCCCAAATTTTCTTCTTAAAAATCAAAATTTATTAAATTAATCAAAATTTTTATATGTTAGAGAAAATTAGCATTTTTTTAAGTAAAAAGCAGCGAACACTTTATTGTATACTTATACTTGGTTCTTTTATTGGAGCTTTGTTAGAATTTATTGGTATTGGATCTATACCAATATTTATTGATTATTTAGTAAATGAAAATCAAGAGAGAATTTTTAATATTAGATTTGAAGAATTAATAAATTTTAATTTTGATGTTAATAACAAAATATTATTTGCCTCAGTAGTTCTTTCAATGATTTTTATTTTTAAAAATGTATATTTTTCATTACTTTTTTATTTTCAAGGAAATTTATTTAGAGAAATTAAAAAAAATAATTCTTTAAAATTATATAAAAAATATATTAATTCATCCTACGAAACACATTTGAATATTAACCCTGCTTTAATAAATAGAAATTTACTATCTGAAATAATAGTTTCTGCGAATTATTTAGAAAATTTATTAATGATAATTAGAGAGTCATTAATAGCTATTTTAATAGTGTTTCTTTTATTGCTTGTAAATACATATATCTCGCTTACATCAATTTTACTTATTATCATTGTTTCAGTGTTTTTTTATTTATCAATAAGAAAAATTATCAAAAGATTGTCTTCAACAACTCAAAAATTTCGTGCTGATCAAATAAAAAATATTAATCAGGTTTTTGGATCAATAAAAGAAAGTAAAATTTTAAATGCTGATGATTTTTTTGAAAGCGAGTTTGAAAATTTCACTGACACTATTGAAAAAAATAATTTTTATATAAATTTTGTTCAGAAACTACCAAAACTTATAATCGAAGTTTTAGTTATTATTAGCTTAACATTAATTATTACAATTTTTGTTGCTGATGGAAAAAAAGTAATAGATTTTTTACCTATAATTGGATTATTTGCCGTAGGAACTATAAGGTTATTGCCTTCTTTTAATTTAATTACTTCTAATTTAACTAGGCTGAAATCAGAGTCAATATCTTTTAATTATATTGTGAATGAATTTAAAAAACTTAACAATAGTTTTAATGAAAAAAAAAAAGAAGATTTTTCTTTTAAAAAATTTGAAAGTGATATTATTTTAAAAAATATTTCTTATAAATATAAAGATAAAGAAGAATTTGTATTAAAAGATTTAAATTTACAAATTAAAAAAGGACAAATGATTGGTCTTATAGGCGAAAGTGGACAAGGTAAAACCACTCTTATAAATTTAATTATAGGTTTACTCAATCCTCTTAAAGGCGAAATATTATTTGACGGAAAAAATATTAAGAACCATATTGCCAACTGGAGATCTTTTATTGGGTTTATTCCACAAGATATTTATCTTTTAGATGACACAATAAAAAAAAATATAGCGTTTGGAATTAGTGAAAAAAAAATTGAGGTAGAAAAAGTCAATGAAGCTATTGAAAAATCTGAGCTTTCTGATTTTATCAAAAATTTACCAGAAGGTTTAGATACAATTGTAGGTGATAGAGGTATAAAAATTTCAGGCGGACAGCGTCAACGAATAGGTATTGCTAGGTCTTTGTATAGAAATCCAGATATTTTAATTTTAGATGAAGCTACAAGTTCACTAGATAGTGAAACAGAAGGAAATTTTATAAATAATATTAATAAATTTAAGAGGAGTAAAACAGTAATTATTTCTACTCATAAATTTGAAATACTTAAGGAATGTGACATTATCTATGAAATTAAGAACAAAAATATAAATAAAAAATAAATTTTATGAAAAAAATTTTAGTTACTGGATCTGAAGGGTTTATAGGATCACACTTAGTTGAAACATTATTGAAAAAAAAATACAAAGTAAAAGCCTTAGTTCAATATAATTCATTTAATTCTATCGGATGGATTAATGACTTAATTAATAAGGATAGTAAAAACTTGCAGATTTTTTTTGGCGATATAAGAGATATGTCTTTTATAGATAAAATTATGCAAGATTGTGATGCTGTTTTTAATTTAGCAGCGTTGATTGGTATTCCTTACTCATATCATGCACCAACTTCTTATTTTGAAACCAATGTTAAAGGGACTTTAAATATATTAGAAGCAGCAAAAAAAAATAAAATTAAAAAAGTAATTATTACATCAACTAGTGAGGTTTATGGGACAGGACAGTATTTGCCAATTGATGAAAAACATCCTTTAGTAGGTCAATCACCATATTCGGCTTCAAAAATTTCAGCAGATCAATTAGCAATGTCTTATTATTATTCGTTTGATCTACCAGTTACAATTATACGACCTTTTAATACTTATGGGCCCAGACAGTCATTAAGAGCAATAATACCTACGATTATACAACAAATGTTAATAAACAAAAAAAGAGAGATAAATTTAGGCAATGTAAAAACTACACGAGATTTTAGTTACGTGTCCGATACCGTCGATGGCTTTGTTAAATCTATAAATTCAAAATCTGATGGTGAAATTATTAATCTTGGTTCAGGTTTCGAAATTAGTATTGAAGAACTTGTAAGAGAGATCGGACACATATTAGGAGAAAAAGTAATCATAAAAAAAGATAAAAAAAGACTTAGACCAAAAAATAGCGAGGTAGAACGATTAAAATCTTCTAATATAAAAGCTAAAAAAATATTAAACTGGAGTCCTAAATTTACTGGAAAAAAAGGTTTAAGAGAGGGAATCAAAAAAACATTAACTTGGTTTTTAAAAAATAAACAATTTTTACCTAAAAAAAACTCTTATAATATTTAATTAAGTGAAGTCCCAAAAAAATTTTTTTTTAAGCATTGGTTATTTTGCAGATGGTAATTGGGCTTATCAAAATTTAATAAAAATATTTAATGATAAGTCAATTAATATAAAGTTTATTTGTTTAAGAAAAAAACCTGATAAAAAAATTAAAATTTTATCAAAAAAAAAAAAATATACCGTGCTTCAAATTTGAGAATGTAAATGACGGAAATTCAATAGAAAAAATTAAAAGTTACAAATGTGATTATCTTATCTCAATGTCATACGATCAAATTTTTGGAAAAAAAATATTATATTTAATGAAAAATAAGATTATTAATTGTCATGCTGGCTTATTACCATTTTATAGGGGAAGAAATATTTTAAATTGGGCTTTAGTCAATGGAGAAAAATACTTTGGTGTAACAACACATTTAATTAACGATAAGATTGATGAAGGTAATATAATTAAACAAATAAGAATCAAAATTAATAAATTTGACACTTATGAAACTTTATTAAAAAAAGCAGAAATAAACTGCTCAAATTTACTTTATTCGACTATAAAAATAATTCAGAAAGGAAAATTTTCTACATTTTCTCAAAAAAAAATTTGTCGAAAAGGGTCATATTTTAGAAAAAGAAATTCAGAAGATGAAAAAATAATTTGGTCAAAAAGTGCTAAAGAAATTTATAATTTGATAAGAGGAATATCTTATCCTGGACCAAACAGTAAAACAATTATAAATAAAAGAGTACTTAGAATAAAAAAATCAAAAATCATTAAATTCAAAAATACAAAAAAATTTAAAGTTGGAGAAATTATTAAAAAAACAAAAAATCACTTTATAGTTAACACTGGTTCTGGAAAAATAAAAATATTAGATTGGTCTCCAAAATTGAAATTAAAAACAGGTCAAGTTTTTTTATGAAAACAATCATCATAGCTGAGGCAGGCGTTAATCATAATGGAAATTTTAGAAATGCTAAAAAATTAATTTTAGAGGCTAAAAAAAGTGGAGCTGATATTGTAAAATTTCAAAAATTTAAAGCTGAAAAATTAGTAACAAAAAAAGCTAAATTAGCTAATTATCAAAGAAAAAATTACAAAAATATTTCACAATATCAAATGCTTAAGAAGCTTGAACTAAAAGACTCTGACTATAAAAAACTTTATCAATATTCAAAAAAAATAAAAATTAAGTTTCTCTGCTCATGTTTTGACAAAGAATCGCTTGCTTTTCTTCAGTTTTACAAAAATGATTTTATTAAAATTCCATCAGGCGAAATAAATAATTTTCCACTTTTAAAGTATGCAGGGAATTTAAAAAATAAAGTCATATTATCCTCTGGTATGTCAACAATTGATGAAATAACTTTAGCAATTAATACAATTATAAAATCTGGGACCCCAAAAAAAAATATATATTTATTGCACTGTAATTCTGATTATCCGACAAATATTAAGGATGTAAATTTAAGAGCATTTGATCAATTAAAAGAAAAGTTTGGTTTAAAACTAGGTTATTCTGATCACACAACAAGTCAAGAAGTTCCAATAATTGCGGTAGCTATGGGAGCTAAAATTATAGAAAAACATTTTACATTAAACAAAAACTTGAAAGGTCCAGATCATGCGGCAAGCTTCAATCCAAGAGAATTTAAAACCCTAGTTGAGAATATCCGAAAAACAGAAATCATTTTAGGAAAAAATAAAAAAATAGTTACTGCTAGCGAAAAGAGAAATAAATTATCAGTGCGTAAATCTATAGTTGCTAAAAGAGCTATAAAGAAGGGGGATAAGTTCAGTACTAATAATATTACCATAAAAAGACCAGGCAACGGTATTTCCCCGTTAAAATTTTTTAAAATAATTGGTAAAAAATCTAAATATTCATTTAAACAAGACGATCTAATTAAAGTATGAAAAAAATTGCAATAGTAACTAGTACTAGAGCAGATTATTCAATCTTAAAAAATTTAATCTCGCATCTTAGAGAAAATAAAAAAATGAATTTGAAGTTAATAATCAGTGGAACCCATTTAAACAAAAAATATGGATATACAATTAAAGAAATAGATAATCTAAATGCTATAAATCATAAAAAAATTGACATTAATATAAAAACCTCATCAGAGGAAAATATCTCAAAAAGTTTTAGTTTAGGTGTAAAAAAATTTTCAAGTTATCTAAAAAAAAACAAAACTGATCTTGTCATCTTACTAGGTGATAGATATGAAATATTAGCTTTTGCAATATCTTGTTTAATTTCAAGAATTCCTATTGCCCACATTCATGGAGGTGAAATAACACAAAGTGTAATTGACGATTCAATTAGACACTCAATTACAAAAATGTCTCAAATTCACTTTGTAGCAAATAAAATTTACAAAAAAAGAGTAGCTCAACTTGGAGAAGAAGACTCACGTATATTTATAGTTGGAGGTCTTGGTGCTTATAATTTGTCTATAGAGAAATTTCAATCTAAAAAGAAAATTTTAAAAAAAATAGGTTTACCATATTTAAAAAAGTATATTTTAATTTGCTTCCACCCCGAAACATTAAATAAAAATTCAAATTTAAAAAATTTTAAAAAAATTTTGAATGCTCTTAAGTCTTTTAAAGACCAATTTTTTTTATTTACAATGCCTAATTCTGACCAAGAAAGTGATTATATTTATCAAGAAATTAAAAAATTTATTTCGAATTCTCCAAATTCAAAATTAATTAAATCTCTTGGAAATAAATATTACAGTTTTCTAAAACACTCAGAATTAATTATAGGTAATTCTTCGAGCGGAGTTCTTGAAGCTCCATCCGCTAAAGTACCTTCGTTAAATATTGGCAATAGGCAAACCGGTAGAGTAATGGCTAATTCTGTTCTCAATTGTGATTTTAATGAAAAAAACATAAAGAAAAAAATTAGCTATCTATTAAAAATGAAAAAAAAATTCTCCTACAAAAACCCTTATTATAATGGAAAAACACCATTAAAGATTGTAAAAATTTTAGAAAATTTAAATTTTAATAATTTAATCAATAAAAAGTTTAGGGACATCTGACCATGAAAAATCCATTAATTTCATCCAATATTTCAATATCTCAATCAATGAAAAAACTCAGTGAAACTGGACAAAGATGTTTAGTAATAGTTGATATTAAGAAGAAATTATTAGGAACCCTTACTGATGGGGATATAAGAAGAAACATTTTATCTGGATATGAATTATCTGATAGTATTAAAAAAATTTATAATAAAAAACCAATTTACTTCTTCGAAAAAAATTTTTCTGTTGAAAATGCTAAAAAAATTTTTATTAGTAAGAATATAAATCTAATTCCTATTATCAATTCTCAGAGGAAAGTAGTTAATTGCCTTACCTGGGATGATGTATTCGAAAAACCCTCCAAAAAAAGTATTATGCCTACTTTAAGCACCGTTATTATGGCAGGCGGGAAGGGCATAAGAATGAAACCTTTCACAGATGTTCTTCCAAAACCTTTAGTACCAATTAATAATAAACCAATCATAGAACATATAATAGAAAATTTTCTTAACTTTAATCAAAATAAGTTTTTTTTAACAATTAGTCAAAAAAGCAAAATTTTAAAATATTATTTTAAAGATAAAAATACGAAAAGTTACAAAATTAATTTTGTTACAGAAAAAAAACCTTTAGGGACAATTGGAGGTTTAAAACTGCTTGAACAGAAACTTACAAGTAATTTCTTTTTAGCTAATTGCGATATTTTGGTTGATGCAAACTATCAAGATATCTTTGAACTTCATAAATCTAGGAATAATGATGTAACAATTGTAGCCTCTATAAAAGAGTTTAATATTCCTTATGGAGTATGTGAAATTGGAAAAAAAGGTTTACTTAAAAATATTAAAGAAAAACCTAATTTTCAATATCTAGTAAATACAGGTTTGTATTTGGTTAATAAGAAAATAATTAATTTGATACCAAAAAACAAATACTTTGATTTTACAGATTTGATTAATGTACTTCTAAAAAAGAAGAAAAAAATTGGGGTTTTTCCAATCGCCGATCAAAAATGGATAGATGTTGGTCAATGGGACATTTTTGAAAAAAATTTAAAAAAAATTAAAAATTAATGTACCGTGGTAAAAAAATAGTAGCATTAATTCCAGCAAGAGCCGGATCGAAAGGGTTAAAAAATAAAAATATAAAAATTTTTAAAAAAAAACCACTTATATACTGGACAATTAAAGCAGCGCAAACTTCCAAATATATTGATGATATTATTGTAACTACTGACTCTGAAAAAATATTAAATTTATCTAAAAAATTTAAAATTAAAAATTTGATCAAAAGGCCAAAAAAATTAGCTTTAGATAATACTGCAATCAAAGAAGTAATTTTTCACAGTTTTAAATGGATAAAAAAAAAACTAACAAATAATTATGAGTATTTTATTTTGTTGCAACCTACCTCTCCATTAAGAAACAAAGACCATATTAACAAATTTGTAAGAACTTTTTTTTCAAAAAAAACAAAAAATAGTGAAACCATGATTTCCGTTGCTGCTGCTCCGGTAAAAGCTAGTTGGTTAATGAGAAAGAGAGGAAAATATTTAAATTTTCTTAAAAAAAATAAGAAAAATTATTTAAGACAAGATTTAGAAAAATTTTATTTACCAAACGGAGCTATCTATTTTTCAAAAATTACAACCTTCAAAGGATCTTTTTATGGTAATAAAACAATGTTTTATGAAATGGATATCAAGAGCTCAATTGATATTGACAATTTACATGATTTTAAAAAAGGTGTAAAAATAAAAAATATTTTGGAGTAATTTATGTCTTTATTAAAAGGAAACTTTAAATCAAAAAAAATTAACAAAAAAAAACTTTCCCAGGAGGAAGAATTGGAGAAAAAGTTTGAGGAAGAAGCTTCAAAGAGAATTGGTGGAAGTATGGTTTATGTTAAAAAAAAGAAGATCAATTGGGATTTAAAAGATTAAAGCATATCTTTTTTGAAAAATAACTTAATAGATAAACTTCATAAAAAACTTAATAGTGTAACTTTTAAAAGCCTCTCAAAGGAAGTTTACACCAATGCTAAATATAATTTTAAATTTATAAATTTTGGTAAGTCTCTAAAGGATTTATTAAAAGTTAATAAAGAAAATAAAAATGCTATAATAGTTGGTGGCGGCCCAAGTTTAAGAAAAATTAATCAAATTAAAGTATTAAAAACGTATAAAAAAAAATTTATTATAATTGCTTGTGATGGAGCATTGTATTATCTTTTAAGTAACAACATAATTCCAGATTTAGTTGTTACTTTTGATCCTCATCCCACAAGAATTATTCGATGGTTTGGCAACACTAATTTAAAAAAAAAAGATTTAAAAAAAGATGATTATTTTTCAAGGCAAGATATTGAAAAAAAATTTAATAATGAAATTGAATCTAATAAGAAAATAATTTCTTTATTCAACAAAAATGCTAGAAAATTAAAAATAGCTTTGTGCACTTCATCTTCTAAATTAGTAGTAAGAAGATTGATTGAGTCTAAAACAAATATTTATTGGTGGAATGCTTTTTTAGATGATCCTAATAAAAAGAATAGTCTCACAAAAAAAATATTTAAATTAAACAAATTGCCAATAGTGAACACTGGTGGAAATGTGGGTTCCGCTGCCTGGATGATGGCTGAAAATGTCTTTAATTGTAAAAATATTGCACTTTTGGGTATGGATTTTGGATACTATAAAGAGACACCTATCCGTGCTACACAATATTACGATGTATTACTTAAAATTTGTAAAGATAAATCAAAAATCAGAAACTTTTATTCAACGATATATAATAAAAAACTTAAAAAAAAATTTTACTCTGATTATGTCTATATGTGGTACAAAAAATGTTTAGTTGAAATGATAAATAATTCAAAAAGTAACACTTATAATTGTACTATGGGCGGTATATTGCTTGATAAAAAAATAAAATGGTCTACGTTGGAACAGTTTTGTAAAAAGAATTAAATGGCTAAAGTACTGTTTATAAACCCTATCGTTAGAGAAGAGGAAGCTCCTAAACATGTTCCTATGGGAATGGCTCAGTTGTCGGCAATCGCAATTAATTTAGGACATAAAATTCAAGTTTATGATCATAATGCTTGGAGAGCTGATGAAGAGCAAGTAATCGAGGTAATTAAGGCTGAGAACTGGGATTTAATTGGAATTGGTGGAATTACTACCGCTTATGCATCAATAAAAAAATTAGTAAAATTAATAAAAAAAATTAAACCAGATCAATTAATTTCATTAGGAGGTGGAGTTCTTACATCGTTACCACAAGAGATGATGAACTGGCTTCCTGAAGTTTCTTTTGGATTTATTGGGGAATCATACAAAACATTTCCTGAAGTTTTGTCTATGATAGATAATAAAAAAAATGATTGGTATAAAATAAATGGAACCATATCAAGAAAAGAAGATGGCGAACTTTACATTTCTCCAAAAAGAGATTTAATCGAAAATTTAGATGAACTTCCATTTCCGGCTTATGATTTATTTCCATTGGAGGAAGTTTACTTTAAAAACAGTGCCTTAATGTATTCCGAAGAAGGTATGATGGCTACTCGCAGACTAGATATAAATGCGAGCATAGGATGCTCTTTAATTTGTAAATTTTGTTACCATTTAGGCATTGCCGGAGATATGCGGTATAAACAAGACGAGACTGGAAAAGTTATAAATATAGAGTTTGATCAACCAAAAAATTACTCGAGAACGATTAGATACAATAGCCCAGAGTATGTGGTAAAATTAGCTAAACACATTAAAGATAAATACGATGCTAATTTTGCTTACTTCCTTGATGAAAATTTGATGACTATGGATGTCTATTCAAGGAGAGTCTGGATGAAAGAAATATGCAGATTGTGGAAAGAAAATGGCTTGGTTCCAAAAAAGAGAAAAGATGGAACATGGACTGGCTTACATTGGTCAGGCACTAGTCACGCAACTTTGTGTGAGCCTAATGTTTTAAAAATGATGAGAGATCATGGTTGTTCTCATTTAGTTTATGGTTATGAGCATTTTGATGACAGAATTTTAAAAACAATGGGAAAAGGGTCTACCAGAAAAACAAACTTAAGAAGTTTTTTTTGGACTATTGAATCTGGAATTAGACCTATACCTAACCAAATAATTGGTTTTCCAGAAGAAGATTTTGAATCACTTAGAAATCAGATGAAAGCATGGGATGACCTTGGCATGATGGTCAAACCCCATTTTGCTACACCGTACCCAGGATCTGAATGGTTTACAATTTACAGAAAGGATATTGAGAAACAATATGCTGGAAGAGGTAAAGCTTTAGGATTAAAAGATGATTTAGAGGCTTACATTTTAGATTTGGGTGATGCGAGTAGAATTTCAGCAGTTATTTCAAAAAATTTCAATGCAATCGAATTAGCTGGATTAAGAGAAATGATGCTTCATAGACAGTATGATAAAATTGATGCTTATGAAAAAGAGTGGAGGATGAAACATAATATTAAACCAGGTGAACCTTCAACTCTTTGTAAAGACAAAAGTAATTTCAAACCAGAAAATCTCAAGACAGTTTCTTAATAATTTTTTTACTAAATAATGTATTTTTTAGATAAAAGATCTAAAAATGAAGAACTTTTGATTTGTAAAAGTTTTTTATTATCGAGAAAAATAACTGAAAAATACGCAAAAAATTTTAATAAGAGTAAATTTTATTCATTTCTCACAAAAAATTTTTCAAACAAACTTGTTATATCTTATTTTAAGAAAAAATTTTTTTATGAGAACATTAATGTTTTTAATCAAATTATAATAAATGAACATGATAAAAAATATAATCGTAAAATAGTTTATAATAGCTCAGAACAAAAAAAGATTTTAAAAACTTTAAACAATAATTTACTTAGTAAGTATAAAATAGATACAATTAATCAAAATAAAAATATCAAAAAATTTTTTTTTGGGTTAAAGCCATCATATTATAAATTTTTAAAACTAATTAATTTCAAAAAAAGAAAAATAAATTTTAAAAGACCAAAAATAGCTATTTCTTTAGTTGAGGGCTTAGACCCACGTTTTAAATCAGATGTATTTTGGGATCCTCAGATTAAAAATAAAAAAGATATTTTAATCTATATAGAATCACCATATTTACTAAGAAAATTTAAACAACATATTCCATATATTGAAAAATTAAAAAAAAAAGATGTTGTTATTATTAATCTCTGGGAAGAAGAGTCTTATAAAAATAACTTTGAAGATCTTTTACAGAAATTAAAAAATATAAAAACCAAAACCTTTTTTGATTATCACCTAAAAAATATTTCAATAGAACTTATTGAAAGAGTAAATTTTTGGATAAATTTTTTTAATAAGTACCATGTAAAAATTCATATAGACTCTGACGATCTGAAATTTGATAATATCGCCAAACAAATAGCATTAGAACAAGTTGATGGATGTTCAGTAGGTAAAATTAAATCTTATATCACACATAGTTGCCCATTATTTTTTGAGTACTATCATAATGATATTTTTTTTTGTTGGGGAAAAAGATTAGTGAAAAATATAAAAAAAATGAAAAAGAATGGGATGATGACTAATATTAAAAATCTTGTTATCAGTGGCAATCTTAATCAAATAGTTAATGAAGAAATCATAGAAAAAATTTCAAAAATTAAAAGAAATTTTAAGCGATGTGGAGTTACAAAAAAAATTTTAATTTTAGATACTTCACATGATGATAATAAAAATCATAATGAACAATTGATGATGACAAAAAAGGTTAATTACTTTTATAGTAAGATTGTTGATTTTGCCTTAAATAATAAAAAGATAGGTCTAATTATAAAACCAAAAAAAAGTCTCGAGTATTTAGACAACGATACAAAGAAAAAGATGCATAGCTTAATTAAAATGAAACAAATCTATGTTGAGAACAATTTTAAAGTTCCAGTAAAAAACTTTGCTAAAATAAGTGATTTTTCAATATCACTTACTGTAGATAGTTTACCATCGGCAATGTTAGAAGCTTTATGTGAAAATAAGAAGCTTAGATGTATCTTTTACGACTATCCAAGATGTTCTAAAAAAGAAAAAATTTTTAGCTGGGGAAACAAAAAAGTTTTTTTTAACAATTTAGATGAAATGATAGAAACAGTAGAAAAAGAGATATTTATACCGAGATCAAAAATTGGTATTTTGCCTAAAACTTTTGTGAGTTCTTTAAACCCTTTTAAACCAATTTTAATTAATGATAAAGCTAAGTTCTACATACAAAATTTGTTGAAACAATTTAAAAAACTCAAGAAAAAAGATAAATCTATTAAAAAAGTAAATCATTTGTTTAAAAAAAAATATGGAAACAATTTTATTGTAAAAATCTAATGAATTTTGAAAAAAAAAATTTAATCAAACTTTATAATTTACCTAAAGAAATAAAATTTTGTAAAAATTGCACTATCTCAAATCAAAGACCGAGAATAACTTTTGATAAAAACGGGATTTGTTCTGCATGCAATTTTAGTAAAATTAAAAAAAAAATTAACTGGGAAGAAAGAAAATTGAAATTTAAAAAACTTTTAGATAGATTTAGAAAAAAGGATGGAAATTTTGACGTTTTAGTGCCATGCAGCGGAGGTAAAGATGGCAGTATGGTCGCTCACAAACTAAAGTATGAGTATGGTATGAATCCCTTGTGCGTTACTTGGGCTCCACTCAAATATACTGAAATTGGGAAAAAAAACTTGGATAATTTCATTAATAGTGGATTCGATCATATACTAGGAACTCCCAATCCAACCGTAACAAGAAAATTAACAGAGGCATCATTTAAAGAAGTTGGAGATCCTTTTCAGCCGTTTATTTATGGCCAAGTTAATTTTCCACTCAATATGGCAGTAAAATACAATATTCCTCTGATAATGTATGGTGAAAACCAAGAGGCTGAGTATGGAGGAGATACAACCAAAGCAGAAAAGCCTACAAGAGATGTAGAAGATTTTGCCAAATATTATTTTTCAGGAAAACAGCTAGACTCGTGGAAAAAATATGGAATTTCAAATAACGACTTAAAGTTTTTTTCTGGTCCTGAGATCGAAAGTATAAAATCCTCCAAAATTGAAATTCATTTTTTTGGTTTTTATCATTTTTGGGATCCCCAAGAAAATTACTACTATTGTCAAAAAAATACTGGTCTTTCACCAAACGAAGAAAGAACTGAAGGAACTTATTCTAAATATGCAAGTTTAGATGATAAGCTTGACGGTTTTCACTTTTACTTGGCTTATATAAAATTTGGAATTGGAAGAGCGACATCTGATAGCGCTCATGAAATAAGAGATAACAAAATAGATAGAGACGAAGGCATCAGTCTTGTAAAAAAATATGATCATGAATTCCCTAAAAAATACTATAAGGAATTCTTAGAATATTGCTCTATTACATCCGAAGAATTCGATAAAATCATAGACAGTTGGAGATCAGACCATCTTTGGAGAAAAGGAAATGACGATAAGTGGGTATTAAAGAATCCTATTTGGATAAACAATGAGAAAAGTTCGAATAATTCCTAGATTAGATATTAAAGGTCCAAATTTAATAAAATCCGTCCAATTTGAAGGGCTTAGAGTTTTAGGGTCACCAAATGATTTTGCAAAAAGGTATTACGATGAAGGCGCGGATGAATTACTATATATGGATGTGGTTGCCAGCCTTTATGGTAGAAACAGTTTAAACGACTTAATATCCAAAGCAGCTAAAAATGTATTTATTCCAATTACTGTAGGAGGGGGAATAAGAACAGTTGAAGATGCAATTCAAATTTTCAAATCTGGCGCTGATAAAGTAGCAATTAATACCGCTGCAGTAAAAAATCCTAATTTAATATCTGACTTAGTACAACGTTTTGGATCTCAAAGTATAGTAGTTTCTATTGAGGCAAAAAAAATAAAAGATAGATGTTGGAGGGTTTATACAGATTATGGCAGAGAAAAAAGTGAGCTTGATTTATTTAAATGGATAAAGATTTGCGTTGAAAAAGGAGCTGGTGAAATAATAATTACATCGATTGACAGAGAGGGAACTGGAAAAGGCTTTGAAACCGAAATACTTGAGAGTCTTGGTAATATAGAAATACCAATAATATTTTGTGGTGGAATGGGAAAGTTAAATGATATTATTGAAGTCTTAAAGTTTGGTAATGTTGATGCCATATCAATGGCAGACTCAATTCATTATGGCAAATTAAATATTTCACAGATAAGAGAATTTGCATTGTCAAAAAATTTAAACTTAAGGAATTTTTCAAATGAAAACTAAAACTTTGATAATTGATTACGGTATAGGAAACCTTTTAAGTTTAACCAGGGCGTTGGAATATGTAGGTTCCGAAGTAATTATCTCAGATGATCATAGAAAAATCTTTGACGCATCACATATTATATTACCTGGTGTGGGTGCATTCAAAAAAGCTGTAGAGGTGTTGAAAGAAAAAAAATTAGACGAGATAATTCAAAAAACTTTAGAAAAAAAAAGAAATTTTTTAGGAATTTGTCTAGGAATGCAAATTTTGTTAAAAAAAAGTTACGAACATGGAGAAACCAAAGGGCTTGGAATTTTTGATGGTGAAGTGAAATCTATAAAAACTTTCAAAAATCCAATTGATATAAAAATTCCAAATATTGGCTGGTACAATTTGATTCCCGAATATGAAAAGAAGGAATTTAATATTTTTAAAAATTTAAATGATAAAGACAATTTTTATTTTGTTCATTCTTTTCTCACAGATATTAAAAATAGTAATGAAAAAAATTTTTCAATTCAATATTCTAATATAAAAATACCAGCAATAATTTCTAAAAATAATATATTTGGTTTTCAATTTCATCCTGAAAAAAGTGGAAAAGCAGGATTAAAACTTTTAAAAAACTTTACTAATTTGGAGTGAAAAATACTTTGATAATAAAAAAAATACAAAAGTTGTTTTCTAAAAATCACAGACCAATATTTCTTCATGAGCCTGATATTGATGCAAAAGATATTGAAAATGTCTCTTTAGCACTAAAACAAAAAAAAATTTCTTCACATGCTAGTATTACTCTCGATTTTGAAAAAAAATTGAAAAGATTTACAAAATCAAAGTATGTTGTTTCTACAATGAATGGAACATCTGCTCTTCATCTAGCTTTGCTATCGTTAAAAGTAAAATCGAATGAAGAAATTTTAATGCCGTCTTTAAATTATATAGCAAGTGCAAATGTATGTTTATATATTAATGCAGTTCCACATTTTATTGAAACAAAAAAAAATAATTTAAATATTGATACCGAGTCTTTAGAAAAATACTTAAATCTAATCACAAAACAAAAAAATAAGAAATGTTATAATCTTAAGACAAAAAGATACATAAGAGCAATTATAGTCCCACATCTTTTTGGGCATATATACGAAATTGAAAAAATAAAAAAAATTTCAAAAAAATTTAATTTACTTTTCATAGAGGATGCTGCAGAAGCATTAGGTAGTTTTTATAAAAAAAAGCACGCAGGAACTTTTGGAGATATCGGAATATTAAGTTTTAATGGAAACAAAATTATCAGTTCTGGATCAGGTGGAGCAGTTATAACAAACAATAAGAAGTTTGCTTTAAAAGCTTTGAAACTTTCTACAATCGCGAAAAAAAAACATTCATGGAAATATGAGTATGATGAAGTAGGTTTTAATTATAGGTTACCAAGTATAAACGCAGCACTAGGAATTTCTCAACTTAAAAAGATAAACAATTTTATTAAGTTAAAACGAGATTTATTTAAAAAATATAAAAGTTTTTTTAAAGAGGAAAATATTTTTGAATTATTAGCAGAGCCAAAAAATTGCAGAAGTAATTATTGGTTACAAACAATTATAATGAAGAATAATAACAAAATTAGTGACAAAATATTTAAAAGTTTGTTTTTACTTAAAATATTTGTGAGACCAATATGGAGACCTTTACATTTATCAAATCATTTAAAGAGATTTCCAAAGATGAAATTAAAAAACACAGAAAATATTGCAAAAAGAATAATTAATCTTCCGAGTAGTTCCTTTTTAATTAAAAAAAAATAATTATTAAAAATCTATAAAATCTTTATTATATGTTCAGAAGTATTTGTGTATTACAATCCAAAAAAGATTTTGAAATTATTTCACAAACAAATAATTTTGAAACATCTATTTTTTTACCGCTAAATCTAGAAACTTATCTAATTTGTAAAAAAAGTCGTTTAGAAACAGTAAATTTTGATTTATTATTAGATAATAAATTTCATAAAGATGCTTTAGTAACATCTTTAAACTTTTCAAAACTTATAAAATTTAACAGTAAATTAAATTTTAGTTTCAAATATGAAATAATTTCATTTTTAAGACATCGACTTTACTGTGTTATTTTTTTAATAGAAGTTTTAGAAAGAGCAAAAAAATTTTACAATTTTAAAGATATTATTGTATCTGGTGTTGAAGGTGGAAATAATATTGCTTCAAAAATTATTGAAAATATCTTTAAAAAACAAACAATAAAAATATCATCTAACCCTAAAAATAAAACAAAAAATAAAATTTATACTTATATTTTAAAAAAAAAATTTAAAACAAAAGAAAAAAATATTTTACTAAGTAACCTAGGCTATAATTTTGATCGAATATCGAAAAATTTTTTAAAAAGAAAATATAACATTTATGTTCCATATTTTGAAAACATAAGTTTTTTTAGAAAATTATTATTTTTAAAAAGAAAAATAAATATTTTGAATTTTATTAAAAATAAAAAATTACAAGTAAAAAAAAAGAGTTTTATCAAAAAAATTAACTTTAGATATAAAAATAAATTTAATATTTCAAAGTTAATGAATTTATTTTTTTCAGATTATGAATTCTACTTTAATGACCTTTATCAGAAAATCTTATCTTTAAAAAAAACTATATCGCAAAACAATTTTGATTTATTAGTTTCAAACATTTGTAGAGGTCTTGAGGGCTCTATTTTAGATAACAACATTAATACAAAGTCTTTATGCATCTCTCATGGAATAATTTCAAAGTCATGTAACAAATATGATAAAATATATAAAAAATATATTGCTGAGGCTGTATTTAGCGGAGAGAGTAATTTTTTTTCTATACAATCAAAAATAATGAAAGATTCGTTAAAGACACATAAAATTTCAGGAAAAAAATTATTCACCGGAAATTTAATATTTTCAACAAAAGGGAGATTAAACAAAAAAAAATATTTTTTATTTGCTCCCACAGTTAAAAATTTTTACAATATTCAATATTTAGGTGTCGAAACTTTTTACGAGTTCTGGGATAATCTAAAAATATTGAATGAAATAGCAAATAATCAAAAAATTAAAATTGTTGTTAAATTACATCCTAATATCCATAATTGTATTAGCGATATAAAAAGATATTTTAAATATTTAACTTTTTCAAATACCAAAATTCAAAATCTCTTAAGTGACTCGATAGCGCTACTAAGCTATTCTTCAGCTGCTATCGAAGATGCATTAAATTCTGAGGTCCCTGTAATTCTTCTAGATTTAAAAAAACGATACAAGCAAATCAATATTTCAAGTAAATCAAAGATTAAAAATGAAGCTATTTATTATACTTCTGATAAAAACAAACTTGTAGTTCTAATGAAAACAATTCCTAAAATTAAAAATTTCAATTTTTCTAAGTATGTTTACAATCAAAATATTGAAAAAAACTTTAAAAAAGTATTATCAATCATTTAAAAATGAATAGAATGAAACAAATAACTATTTTAGGCGGCAGTGGGTTTTTAGGATCAGTTTTAAGTGATCTTTTAGTAGAAAAAAAAAAATATAAAGTTGTTATTTTAGATACAAAAATTAAAAGGCCACTTTTAAAAAATCAAAAATTTATCAAAGGCAGTATTTTGAACGATAGAAAGCTTCAAAAAGCCATTAAAGGCTCTGATTATGTTTTTAATTTTGCAGCACTGGCAGACCTAGATTTAGCTAAAAATCTACCTTTAGAGACAGCTAATATAAATATTATTGGAACCATTAAAGCGCTTATTATGTCTAAAAAAAATAAAATTAAAAAATTTATTCATGCGAGTTCTATATACGCAAATAGTGAACAAGGTGGATTTTATGGTTCAAGTAAAAAAGCAGCAGAGGATTTTATTGAAAAATTTTGGAAAAAATACAAAATTAAATTTTCTATTCTAAGATTTGGATCGCTTTATGGTTTAAACGCGGGAAAGAATAATGGAATTAATTTTATTATCGATACGTATCTAAAAAAAAATATCTTAAGCTATAACGGTAAAAAAAATGCTGCTAGAAAATATATTCACGTTGAAGATGCTTGTTTAGCATGTATACAAACTATGAATAAAGCTTATGATAATAAGTATTTAAATATTACCGGTAAAAAGAAAATAAAAGTAATGAGTTTAATGAGATATATTTCTAAATTATTTGAATATAAAAAAAATATTAATTTTAAAAATTTAGAGATAGAAGGTCACTATGTAAATGAACCTAGAGTATTTAAACCAAGGCAAGGTACAAACCTATATCTAAAAAAATATAAAAATTTTAATCAAGAACTTATAAATTTAATAAAAGAGAGAAAGAGCAAAATATGATTATCGCATTGATGATGGGAAGAGCAGGGAGCAAAGGTTTTAAAAATAAAAATTTAATTAGGATTAATGGAAAACGATTATTTGAATATCCTTTAATAGCCGCCAAAAAATCAAAATTAGTTCAAGATATTTATATTACAACCGATTGCCCTGTAATCAAAAAAGTCTCAAAGTCTTATAACGCAAAAATAATCGATAGGCCAAAAAATCTTAAAGGAGATAAGGCTCTTGGTGACAAAGTATTTGAACATGGATATTTTGAGATTAAGAAAAGATTAAAGAAAAAAAATAAAAAAATTAAGTACATCGTATTGCTTTTAGCCAATTGCGCAACTGTTAATACAAATATGATAAATAAAGGAATACAGATATTGAAAAAAAATAAAAAATTTGACTCTGCCGTATCAACTTCAATTTATAATATGTGGAGTCCTTTAAGGGCTAGAAAACTGGCAGGTGATGGTACATTAAAACCTTTTGTTCCATTTAAAGCTTTTGGTAATGTTAAAAAACTTAATTGTGATAGAGACTCACAAGGAAATGTTTTCTTCGCTGATATGGGCGTATCAGTTATAAGGCCAAAATGTTTAGAAAATTTAGAGAGCGGTCTCTTACCACAAAAATGGATGGGTAAAAAAATTGCTCCAATATATTCAGATGCTGGCTTTGATTTAGATTTTGATTGGCAGCTCCCTTTGCTAAAGTTTTGGATAAAAAAATATGCAAGAAAAAAATAATATTTATAAAAAATTTCAAAGTTTTGATAATTTTAAAAATATTAATAACTTTAATATTAACAATATTGAAAAAAAAATTTTTAGCACTTATCAAAAATTAAAACCTAAGTTATCTAACTATTTTGACACTAAAAATTTAGATTTATTAGAAAAAATTATTTCAGATTTAAAATCATCAAATAAAGCAAAGACGGATTTTTCTTTAAAGCCTAATTCTATCGCTGAGATTAATACTTTTGATAATATTGAAATTCTAAAATATTTAATTAGTAGATATAAATATGAAATCTATCCTTTAGTTAAAAAATTAGATAGCTACCCGCCATTAGTTCAAATCGAACCATCATCAATATGTAATTTTAGATGTGTGTTTTGTTTCGAAACAGACAAATCATTTACTAATAAAAAAAATGGTTTTATGGGAACCATGGATTTAGATATTTTTAAAAAAATAGTTGACGAAATTGAAGGAAATGTAGATTTCGTAACTTTAGCATCTAGAGGGGAACCCTTGGTGGCAAAAAACTTTTCTAAAATGCTAGATTATTGTTCCGAAAAATTTTTAATTTTGAAAATTAATACTAATGCATCTTTATTAACCAAGGACAAATGTCACGCAATCTTGTCAAGTGGTGTGAAAACCATAGTTTTTTCAGCAGATGCTGCAGATGAAAAACTTTATAGCAAGTTAAGAGTGAATGGAGATTTAAAAAAAACTTTAGCAAATATTAGAATGTTTAAAATGATTAAAGATAAGAATTATAAAACTAATAAGATCATTACTAGAGTATCCGGCGTAAAATTTAATAATGAACAAAAATTTACTGATATGGAGAATTTGTGGGGAGAGTTAGTAGATCAAGTTGCTTTTGTAGATTACAATCCTTGGGAAAATTGTTATGAGAAAGAAGAAAATGATATTCAAGAAGCTTGTAGCGATCTGTGGAGAAGGATGTTCATTTGGTGGGATGGTAAAATTAATCCTTGCGATGTTGATTATAAGTCGCATTTAAGTCCAGGAAAATTTCCAGAAATTTCAATAAAAGACTCATGGAATTCAGACTTATATAACAAATTACGAAATTATCATTTAAATAAAAAACGAAATAATTTTACTCCATGCAAAGCATGTTCTGTAGTCTAAATGAAATTTAAAAGTCATATAAAAAAAATCAAAAGGGTTAATTATGTAAATTTTTCAAGATTAAATTTTACTAGATTAGATAAAAATGAAAAAATCGATAATTTTAGAAAAAAAATAATTAGTAACTTAAAAGATAAAATTAATTCTAATCTCCTAGCATCATACCCTGAAGTTTCTAAGTTAATTAACTTAATATCAAAAAATTTTAATTTGAGTGTTAAAAATATTCTTTTGACAGCTGGTATTGATGGAGCATTAAAGATCATAATTGATGCATTGACAGAAGAAAAAGATAAAGTTGTAATTCTTGATCCGACCTTTGCTATGACAAAAATTTATTGTAACTTAGCCAACCTGACGATTTTAAAGGTTAACTATGATAAAAATTTAAGATTAAATAATGTTAAATTAATCCAAAATTTAAAAAAAAGACCCAAATTAGTAATTTTATCGAATCCAAACAGTCCAACCGGAACAGTCATAGAAAAAAACTATATCTCTGAAATAATAAAAATCACAAAAAAAAGAAATATTCCTTTAGTAATCGATGAAGCTTACTATGAGTTTCATGGGAAAAGTTTAATTAATTATTTAAAAAAAAATAAAAATTTATTTATCTTAAGAACTTTTTCAAAAGCATTTGGCATTGCCGGTGTAAGAGTTGGATATATAATTTCATCAAAACAAAATATCCAATATTTGTCGAAATTTAAGCCGATGTATGAAGTAAATTCAATAGGAATAGAGATAGCAAAGCTTATTTTAAAAAATAAAAAAATCGTCAAAGAGTATGTAAGGAATACACTATTATCAAAAAAAAAATTATTGAATTTTCTCAAACAAAAAAATGTTGATTACAAAGATACAAGAGCAAATTTTGTATTAATCGATAAAAATAAAATAAATAAAAAAATTTTTAACGATTGTAAAAAAAAAAATATTTTAATTTCAAGTAAGATATTTTTTAATAAATTCATTAGAGTCACTGTTGGCCCACAAAATGAAATGAGGGTTTTTTTTAATATTCTTAAAAAAAATATCAATTAATTTTTGCTCAATGAAATTCTTTGAAAAAAAAATAAATAAAGAAAAAAATTATTTATTAAAAAAGGCATCACAATATTTAAAAAATAATAATGATGCTTTAAGCAGTCTCAATTATTTATATACTAATGGAGGATCTGCAGGATACTACAAATTAAAAACTTTAGAATTAAATGTTAATCGCTTAAAATATTTAAGTGAATACATGAAAGAAGTAGGAGCGAATTTTTTTAAAAGTTTTGACTTAAAGATAATAACCAATGGGTACTTTAAAAATTCTTATAAAAACATTTACCTGACATGGGGAAATAAAACTAATTTTAGTAAAAATGGTAACTTTAATGATAAATATTTTGGGAAAAGCTCTAATGATATAGAAAATTTATGGATTATTATTTATGAAGATCATCTTATACCAAAAACAATTACTAATAATATAATACTTGTTTTACCTAAAAAAAATAATTTCAGTATTTTTTGTTTTATAAAAAATATTTTATCAATATTTAAAAGTTCTACTTTTTCAAGTTTTAATTTTTTTCGCTACTTGCCTTTTTCATCAGTTTTCGCAAGTTCTGTAAGTAAAAATCTATTACCTTTGATTAATCATATAAATTTTAAAAATATTTACATACCTTACGAGTCTCAGCCATTTCAGCAATATTTTATTCAAAATATAAAATTAAATTTAAAAAAAAATATTAAAGTGATAGGTTATATACATTCCTTTTTACCGGCATTGCCTACATATTACATTTTTAGAAAATTTAGTCCTGATCAAATACTAGTCCATGGTAGTTTTCAAAAAAGGATACTCGTCAAATATTTGGGATGGAAAAAAAAACAAATCCAAGTCATAAAATCATTAAGATTTAAAAAAAAAGATCATCTAACAAAAAATTATTTTTTTATTAGTTATAATTTATCTAAAAATTTTAATAAAAACTTAATTAACTTTGAATTATTTTTAAAAAAAGTTGAAAATTTTAAATATAAAAATTGTGATATAAAAATTCATCCTGCAAAAAAAGATGATGTAAAACATATAAATTTAGAACTGAAAATAAAAAAAATTATCTCTAAATTTTCTAAAAAGTTTTCAAGGAACAAATTTTCAAAAAAAATAAATTTTTGTTTTGGCGAAAGCTCAGTAATTATAGAGTCATTAGAACGCGGGGTTGAAGTAATACATTTTTCGCAGGACCCAGTGTTAGAGGTTTTTGTTGGTGATTTGTGGCAAAATATAGTAGTAAAGGAAATTAGTAAAAATGTTTACCACTATAAATTGAAAAAAAAGGGTTTATATTTAAAATTTAAATGAAAGAAAAAAGCTTTCTAAAAAATTATTTCAGCAATCAAAAAAATTTGATCTCTTTTGATGAAGAAGAACTTGAAAAACTTCAAGAGACAAAAAAAGTACTAATTGAAACAAATAAAAATAAGAAAAAAACTCTCATATTTGGCAACGGTGGAAGTGCAGCTATTGCGAGTCACTTTAGCGTGGACCTAACTAAAAATGCAAAAATAAGATGTGTAAATTATAATGAGTCTGATTTACTTACCTGTTTCTCTAATGATTTTGGATACGAGAAATGGGTAGAGAAGGCAATTGAATTTTATAGCGATGAAGGAGACGCACTAATTTTAATTTCAGCAGGAGGGAACTCTCCTAATATGGTTAATGCAGCTAATTATGCAAAGAAAAAAAACATTTCTAAGATAATTACATTTACCGGGAATGACAAAAATAATAAGCTTTCTAAATTGGGAGATATTAATTTCTGGGTAAACAGCAAAGCTTATAATTTAATAGAGAATACTCACCAAATACTTCTGTTGTCACTTGTTGATTTGATAATAGGAAAAACAGAGTATCCACCAAATTAAGACCATTGAAAAATAAAAATTCTTTTTTAAAAAGTTATAAAAACCTTAAAGTGCTTGTGACAGGCACCACAGGTTTCAAAGGTTCGTGGTTAGCTTTTTGGTTGCAACAGTTAGGAGCAAAAGTTATTGGTGTTTCACTTAAGCCTGAAAGGGATGCAATATTATTCAATAACTTAGAATTAAAAAAAAGAATAAAACAATATTTTTTGGATATTCGTAATTTCAAAAAATTAAATTATATCGTAAAAAAAGAAAAACCAGATATTATTTTTCATTTAGCAGCTCAATCAATAGTTTCTGAAAGTTTTAAAAATCCTTTAAGCACATTCCAGACTAATGTTTTAGGAAGCACAAATATTTTAGAATGTTATAGAATTAACAATATTTCTAAATTAGTATTTATTACATCTGATAAATGTTATCTCAATTTAGATAAAAATAAAAATTACAAAGAGACAGATATATTAGGAGGATTGGATAATTATTCCTCATCTAAAGCTAGCGCTGAATTAATTTTTTCATCATACTTTAATAGTTATTTTAAAAATAAAGATTATCTTTCTACAGTAAGTGCACGAGCTGGGAATGTGATAGGTGGTGGAGATATGAAAATTAACAGGATTGTTCCAGATATCATCAAATCATTATTTAATAACGAAAGCTTGATCTTGAGAAATCCAAAAGCTACTAGACCTTGGCAACATGTGCTCGAGCCATTAAGTGGATATTTATTGTTAGGTCACAAAATTTTACATAAAAAATTAAATAATAGATTATTACCCAGCTGGAATTTTGGACCGGAAACAAAAAATTGTAAAAGTGTAGGAGAAATTTCTAGAAAGGTAATTAATAGTTGGGGAAAAATAAATCATAGAATTAAGATTGATAAAAAAAATTTGTATCATGAGTCAAAACTTTTATCTTTGAACATCCAAAAAGCGAAAAAGGAACTTAAATGGCAACCAAGATTAGATTTAAAAGATACGGTTAAATTTACAGTGGACTGGTATAAAAATTATTTAAATGATCAAGATATGGTAAAATTCACAAAAGAACAAATTCAAGAGTATTTAGATAATTAGTTTTATGTCGCGTTGTAGAATTTGTAGAGGCAAATTAATCAAGATAATTGATTTTGGAAAAATAGCTTTGGTTGGTGATTTCCCTAAAAAAAAAATAAAACAAAAAAAATATAAAATTTCTCTTAATTATTGTAAAATTTGTAAACATGTTCAAATAGCTGAAATTTTAAATCCAAACCTTCTATTTAAAGAATATTTCTGGGAAACAGGTATATCTAAAAGCAATATTTATTTGATGGAAGGAATTATTAAAAAAATAAAAAGATTTAAAATAAATGCTAAATCTAAAGTTTTGGAAATAGCAAGTAATGATGGTTCATTTTTAGAATTAATAAAAAAAAAATTTAAATGTTTTGTTCTTGGTATTGATCCAGCGAAAAATTTAAAAAAAATTTCAGATAAAAAAAAGGTACTCAGTATTAGCGATTATTTTAACTCAAAATTATCAAGAAAATTATTATCAAGATTTGGTTATTTCGATTTTATCTTTGCAAGAAATGTAATAGCACACGTTTCAAATCCTAATGAGATTTTTAATGGAGTAAAAAACTTATTGACAGATGAAGGTACATTTATCTTAGAAGTTCCTCACTTAGGAAATATTTTTCAATTTAATCAATACGATAATATATTTCATGAACATGTAGGTTTTCATAGTCTTAAATCGATAATAGATTTATCTCAAAACAATTCTTTAAAAATTTTTGATGTTGAAAAAATAGATTCTCAAGGTGGATCTCTAAGATGTTATATTTGTAAAAAAAGTTCTAAAAAGACAGTTTCAAAAAAAGTGTTTCAAATTTTTGATAAAGAGAAAAAACTTGGATTATTTTATCCAAAAGAATTAAAAAAGTTTAAACTGAAAATATTGAGCCATATAAATAGTATGAAAAATTTAATTCAAAGTTTAAAATTGAAAAATAAAAAAATTTCTGTGTACGGTGCATCTGGAAAAGGTCAAGCTTTGTTACAATTTTGTAACTTAAGATATAACAATATAGATTGCGCTTATGATAAAAGCAAACTTAAACAAGGAAGATATACACCTGGAACTTTTATCAAGATAAAAAAACCCTCAAAATTAAAGAGACAAAATACAGATTACTTGCTTATTTTATCTTGGAATATTAAAAATGAAATAATTAAACAAGAAAAAAAATTTAAACATAAGGGAGGAAAATTTATTGTCCCTTTTCCCTCTCCTAGAATAATAAGTTAAATGAAAGTAGTAATACTAGCTGGTGGATATGGTACTCGATTATCTGAATATACCGACACAATACCCAAACCTATGGTACCTATTGGTGGTAAACCAATCTTAGAACATATTATGGATATCTATTCAAATTTTGGACATAAAGATTTCTATATTGCTTTAGGATACAAAGGAGATGTAATTAAAAGTCATTTTCAAAATTTTAAAAAAAAAGACTGGAAGATAAATCTTATAGAGACCGGATCAGATACATTAACTGGTGGAAGATTAAAAAGATTAGAGAATTTTTTGTCAAAAGAAACTTTTTTACTAACCTACGGTGATGGTATATCTAACATTGATATAAATAAATTAATTGAATTTCACAAAAGCCACAAGCAAATGGTTACGATTTCTGCAGTTAGACCTCCAGCAAGATTTGGCTCTTTAAGTTTAAAAGGAAATAACGTAATCAAATTTCAAGAAAAAAAACAATTAGGAGAAAGTTGGATAAATGGAGGATTTTTCGTAGTCAATCCTGAATTTTTTAAGTTTTTAAAAGATGATAAGACTGTTCTTGAAAAAGAACCTTTAGAGAGTATTACAAATCTTAAAAAATTAAAAGCATACAAACACGAAGGCTTTTGGCAGTGTATGGACCATAAGCTAGATAAGGATTATCTAGAACAATTAATAGTTGAAAAAAAAGCACCCTGGATCATATGAAGCGTTTACTAGTTGTCGGTGGAACAGGTTTTATCGGCTATCATATTATAAAAGAGGCTAAAAAAAAAAATTTTTTAGTTACAAGTTTGTCTTTGAATAGGGCAAAAAAAAAAAGATTTCATAAAGATGTAGAATATATTAAGGCAGATATTTCCAAACTTTCAAATTTAAGAAAAAAAATTAAAAAAAAATTCAATTATGTGATAAATGCTGGGGGTTATGGATTGCAACCAAATTATGGTAAAGAAGGAGATAAATTAATTAAAGTTCATTTTAACGGATTAATTAATCTTCTAAAAGTTTTACATATTTCAGAAATTAAAAAATTTATTCAAATTGGAAGTTCCTCAGAATACGGCAAAGCAAATTCTCCATATAAAGAAACACATTTTTGCAGGTCAAATTCCCCTTATTCTTATGCTAAATTATCAAGTACCCGTTTTTTAATAAATCTTTTTAAAAAAAAAAAATTTCCAGTTACTGTATTAAGACTTTTTCAAGTTTATGGTCCTAAGCAAGACAATAATAGAATTTTGCCCTTTTTAATTGATAATTGTTTAAAAAATAAAGAGTTTTTAACTACTAAAGGAAATCAATTGTGTGACTTTTGTCATATTGATGATGTTGTAAAAGCAATTTTTAAAAGTTTATCGTCAAAAAAAGTAGACGGTGAAATAATTAATATAGGAACAGGCAAGCCAATAAAAATAAAATTTCTTATAAAATTAGTAAAAAAATTGATTGGTAAAGGTAAACCTAAATTTGGTGGATTGAAATATAAAACAGGCACTAACATGAAAAATTTTCCAAATGTTCTGAAAGCTAAAAGAACAATAAATTGGAGCCCAAAAATAACTCTTTTAAACGGACTTAAAAGAACAATAAAAAGCTATCAATGAAAAAACAACCTTTAGTAAGTATTATTATGAATTGTTTAAATGGCGAAAAATATCTAAGCAATGCAATAGATAGTGTAATAAAACAAACTTATAAAAACTGGGAGTTGATTTTTTGGGACAATCAGTCAACGGACAATTCAGCAAGTATTCTAAAGAGATACAAAGATAAAAGAATTAAGTATTTTTATTCAAAAAAAAAAACTGTTTTATATAAAGCTAGAAATGAGGCTATTAAAAAATCGAAAGGTGAATTCTTAGCATTTTTGGATGTTGATGATATATGGACAAGAAATAAATTATCTTTACAAATTCCAAAGTTTGAAAATAAAAAAATAGGTTTAGTTTATAGTAATTTTTATAAGTATAAAAATTTCAAAAAAGATTTAGCATACAAAACGAAATTACCAAGCGGCAAGATAACAAATTCTATTATAAACAATTATCAAGTTCCATTTTTAACCGTTGTTTTAAGAAAAAAATTTATCAATAAAAATAAAGTGTTTGATTATAAGTATGATCTTCTCTCTGACTATGATTTTGTACTAAATTTTTCTCTAAAACATTATTTTCAAAGTATAAATAAACCATTAGCATTGTACAGAATACACGATAATCAATTACAAAAAATCATGATGTTTTCCCAAGCTGATCAGTTTTGTAATTGGTTCAAAAATAAAAAAATTAAAATAAAATTTAAAAAATATAATTTATCTTCAATATACAAAAAGTATGAATACTACGATTTGTTAAGAAACTTAAATAAATCGAGAGTCAAGTTTTTTTTAAAGATTATCAAAAAATTTGACTTTAAAAATATTATAAAAATTAGCATATTGATTTTTTTTCCAAAAAAAATTGCCTTTAAATTTTTTGAAAATGTTTAGCTCAAATAAAAATATCGATATAATTATGCCCAATTTTAATAAAGAAAAATATATTGGAAAAGCAATCCAGTCTGTATTGAAACAGTCTTATAAAAATTGGAAGCTATTTATTATAGATGATAATTCTTCTGATAATTCTAGAGAAGTAATATTAAATTATAAAAAAGACAAAAGAATTAAATTTTTTTTTCTAAAAAAAAATAAAGGCCCCTCTTATTGTAGAAATTTAGCTATTAAAAAGTCTAAATCAAAATTTGTCGCATTTCTAGACTCCGATGATTATTGGATGACCAATAAGCTAAAAACTCAAATTAAATACATGATTAAAAATAAATACTCTTTTACATTTACAGATTATGTTCCAATTTTATATTACAAAAATATCAAAAAACTTAAAAAAACAATAATTACGAGTAAATTGAATTTTGAAAATTTTATTAACAATTCTTCAATAAATACATCAACAATGATTTTAGAGAGAAAATATATTAAAGGAGTGAAATTTAGGAATCTTAAGTTAATGGAGGATTATATTTACAAATGTGAATTAATGAAAAAAACCAAAATACCTTTTGTAAAATTTCCAAAGGCAACAGCAATCTACAGAATTATTAATAAATCTAGAAGTTCAAAAAAATTAATTAATATTGTTAATCTTTGGAGATTGAACAAAAAATATAATAAGCTTAGTTTTTTTAAAAATTTAATTTCGATATTTTTTATAAGCTTAAATTCAATTAAAAAATATGGATTAAAATAAGGGCGTGTAGTTCAGTGGTAGAACGCTACGTTGACATCGTAGAGGTCATAAGTTCAATTCTTATCACGCCCACCATTAATTCAGTAAAAAAGCTTATTTCTTAACTATTTACTTCCTATTTTAAAAATAATATAAGTCTTTGCCTGGTAATTTTTGCGAAGGGGCCACACCCGATCCCATTCCGAACTCGGAAGTTAAGTCCTTCAGCGCCGATGGTACTTTGTCTTAAGATATGGGAGAGTAGGACGTTGC
>MDSW01041947.1_pt1 | contig 48985 bp, 47 predicted proteins | sample 811171 | NCBI WGS metagenome assembly MDSW01 (sample SAMN05326641, study PRJNA326480) | marine metagenome | isolation source: seawater | place: Atlantic Ocean: North West | collected 2012
AATTTGTGGAGCTTGTGCATCCTGCCATGAGAAAGAAGCATGATCTTCAAGGAAATATCCTGGATCAATTAATTCTCTCCAATGATCAAATACAGCGTCAAGTCTTGGATCTTCGTAACTTACTTTACCTGCTGTTAAATCCATGTGAAATTGATAACCATTAATTCTAAGATTTAGATAATCAAACCATCCACCAGCAGTCCATAAAAACTTAGTACCAATAGTAATTGGAGTAATTCCATTCTTTTTAAGCATAGCACAAACCCATTTAAATTCATCCCAATCACGTGGAACATTTAAACCAAGTTGGTCAAATAAATCTTTTCTGTAATATACACCCCATTGATAGTAACCCCATGGAACACCGTATTGTTTACCATCGACTGTAAGAGATCCTTTGGTAGAAGCCATTGAGTCATTTAGACCAGCATCTGCCCATACATCACTCACATCTTGAAATAAGTTTTGATCTACAAAAAATTTCATTCTGTTACCAGCAAACCAAACTGCAACGTCTGGTGCTTCGGCAGTTAGAAAGTTTCTAATTGCAGTTTTATATGCTTCATGTTCAAATTCATTTACAACAACTGTTACTTCTGGATGAGCTTCACTGAATGCAGCTACGTATGCATCGAAAGCAGATTTAGAAGGTTCTCCAGATTGGTTAGAGTTAACAACTAGAGTACCCGCAGAAGCAATAGTTGAGGTAAATAAAATAATTAAAGTTAATAATTTTTTCATTTTTCCTCCCATGAAAAATTGTATTTTCTCTGTAACATATACAAATACAATTAAATACTAAATTTGACATATGTTCTTAGTAAAATTCTAGGAATGGTGGGCCCTCAGGGACTTGAACCCCGGACCACCCCGTTATGAGCGGGGCGCTCTAACCAACTGAGCTAAGAGCCCTAAAATCAGCTAATACATCTCAATTTTATAACTTTCAATTAAATAATATTATATTCTTATATTCAAAAGATCTTTACCTATGATAGGACTTTTACCATAGTCTTCTTTTACTGTTTTTATAAGTTTTTTTTCATTAAATTTAGTTGGAACTAAATGCGTTAAAACTAATTTTTTACATTTAGTTAGTTTAGCAATTTTTCCAACTAAAGTTGATGGAGTATGATAAGCTCTTACATTATGCAAAGTTTGTTTAGTTCTCATTTTATTTGTTTCTTTAAACTCACCATCAATAAAAACCTCATGCAATAAAACATCAGCTTTTTGAGCATATTTTAGTAAATTTTCACAAGGTTTTGTATCACCACTAATAGTTAATTTTTTATTTTTATTATGAAAATTGAAACCATATGCAAATTTAACTGGCTTATGATCTACTTCAAAGTAAGTTATATTGAAGTCATTAATTTTAATTTTGCCTGTTGATTTAAATTCCTTAATTATGGTTTTAAAAGCTTTTGTAGACGATCTAGACTCATATCTTATTCTTTGCATTCGCTCATCTTTCCATGCATTCATTATATTTAAAACAAATTTTTTTGTACCTTTAGGCCCATAAATTATCCAGGGTTTAGTTCTGTATGAATGCCAAGATGAAATTATAAGTTGGTATAAATCAACAACATGATCAGAATGAAGATGAGTTAAAAGAAGTGCATCAATATCGGCAGTTGATATTTTTATTTGATCTAGTCGTTGAGTTACTCCTGACCCACAATCAATTAAAACTTTTGTTTTTTTTGTTGAAATTAAATTTGCTGGTCCAAATCTTTTGAAATCGACTTTTGGACAACCTGTCCCAAGAAGTGTTAATTTCATTTATTCATCTAAGAATGTTTTTAGTTTTCTTGCTCGAGTTGGGTGTTTTAGTTTTCGGAGTGCTTTAGCTTCAATTTGTCTTATTCTCTCTCTAGTAACACTAAACTGTTGTCCAACTTCCTCAAGTGTGTGATCACTATTCATACCAATACCAAATCTCATTCTTAATACCCTTTCTTCCCTTGGTGTGAGTGAGGATAATATTCTAGTCGTTGTATCTCTTAATGAGCTTTTAACTGCAGCATCAATTGGAATTAATGCGTTTTTATCTTCAATGAAATCTCCAAGAGAACTATCTTCTTCATCTCCAACCGGGGTTTCAAGACTAATAGGTTCTTTAGCAATTTTTAAAACTTTTTTTACTTTATCTAATGGCATATGCAAACGATCTGCGAGCTCATTTGGTGTAGGCTCTCTTCCAATTTCTGACATGATTTGTCTTGTTGTTCTTACAATTTTATTGATTGTTTCTATCATATGAACTGGAATTCTTATTGTTCTTGCTTGATCTGCTATAGATCTTGTAATTGCCTGCCTAATCCACCATGTTGCATAAGTGGAGAACTTATATCCTCTCCTGTACTCAAATTTATCAACTGCTTTCATTAGACCAATATTACCTTCCTGAATAAGGTCAAGAAATTGTAATCCCCTATTTGTATATTTTTTTGCTATAGAAATAACTAATCTAAGATTAGACTCTATCATTTCTTTTTTTGCTCTATTAGCAGATCTTTCACCATTTTGAACAGTACTGACAATTCTTCTAAACTCAGACAAAGGCAGTTCCGATGCTAACTGAATTTCTTTTATTTCTTCGACTAATTTGTTAATTTCAATATGGTTTCTGTTTATAAATTTTTCCCAGTTTTTATCTTTTGTTGATAATAAACTTTGTATCCAATTTTTTTCAAAATTAAAATCAAGATATTGTTGAATAAATTCCTCTCTTTTAACACCTGAACTAGTTGCCAATCTCAACATTTTTCCCTCTCTTAAAAGAAGCTTTTTATTAAGTTCATATAATGCTTCCATTAATGCTTCGATAGTAGTGGAATTGAAATGAACTGCTTTCATAGCAGATACCATTTCTTTTTGAATTTTAAGGTACTTTTTTTCTTGTGATGAATAATTTTTATCGTTTTTTTTGCTAGTATTTATTAAATCGTTACTGTGTTTTTGAAGTTTCTTAAAAAGTTTAGTAATATCATTAAAGTCATTTAAAACTTTTGGTTTAAGCTTTTCTTCCATAGCTGCCAAAGATACATTTAGCCCTTCCTCTTCATCGTCTTCTTCAGTGTTTTGTTCATTATTATCTTCTGAATCATCATTACTTTCTTTTTTTTCTTTCTTCTCTTCCTTGTCTGTTGTTCCCTCTATGAGTTTAAAGGTGTCTTCAAGTTTATTTTCAGAAATATCTGACATGTCATAAGTTGCTTCTAAATCAACTATGTCTCTAAGTAGCATTGTGCCATCTTTAATTGAGTCTTTCCAATTAATTATTGATCTTATAGTCATTGGACTTTCACATATAGCTCCGATCATTTTTTCTCTTCCAGCCTCTATTCTTTTAGCTATTGCAATTTCACCTTCTCTACTTAAAAGCTCAACAGCACCCATATCTCGGAGATATAATCTTACCGGATCATCAGTTTTACCAGTTTGCTTTTTTTCATCACTATCAGAATTTTCATTTGATTTAGATTGCTCTTCTTTTGATAAATTAATTAAGTCTTTTGCCTCATCTTCTGTGTAAATTTTTATTTTTGAGTTAACAAAAAGATTTTCAAGCTTCTTTATATTTTCTTCATCTCTAAATTTTTTGGGAATTCCTTTTTCAATAATCTTTAATGTATAAACACCATCTACCTTGTATTTATTTAATAACTTTTCAAATATTTCTTTAATTTTTTCATCAAAAGTTACTTTGGATTTTTTAATTTTAAGAGGTTTTTCTTTAATAAGACTTTTATTTTTTGACTTAACTTTAGGTTTTTGTTTTTTATTCTTGATTGAGTCTAATTTAGTTTTTTTTATAGAAGATGTTTTTTTCTTTTTTATTTGTTTTTTTTTCTTTTTGGAAGTGGATTTGTCAATAGCTTTAGTTAAAGTTTTTTTTGAGGTTTTTTTTGTTGTCTTTTTCTTTTTCTTTAGAGTTTTTTTCTTTTTCATATATTCCTCAAATATCTTCTTCACCTAACTTATGGAATTCAGAAGTAATTTTTTTTAATTCATCCCAAGTGATTGAAGAAGAATTACTTTCAAATTCATCTAGGCTTTTATTTATTTTTTTCAAATTTGAAAGTCTTGTATTTAAATTTTTTAGTGATTCTTGTATTTCAATTAGCGAATCTTCTGATTTATAGTCAATTTTTGAATAAGGAAAAAGCTGAAAAAGATCGCTTTCCATAATATTTTTTAATATTTCCTCTATTTTATTTGGTAAATTTAGCTCTATAATTTCTTGAAATTGTAAATTTATATATTTTTCATTTTCAAAGAAAACAATAAATTCTTGTTGGCTTTTATTAAGTAAATCACTTTTTTTTAATAAATTACTTAACTCATTTCTAATAGTATGATGGTTAATGTATGTTGCAAGAAAAGAATTGATCTGCTTTTCTATCAGTGAGACGTGTCCCTTGGGAGTAAAAGATTTTTTATAATTCCTGTTGTTACTTTTGATTTTTTCAAAAAAAAGATTCTTTAATTCACCTTTATAAAAATATTGTACTTTTTTATTTTTAATATTAGCAATTAGATCATCAATATATTTATCAAAACTAACTTTATTATCTGCATTACTTAAATCAATAGATGAAGATGATTGATCAAAAATAAAATTGATTAAAGGTAATGGTTTTTTTAATAATTTAATGAATTGATTTGCTGAAAATTCACTAATAAAGCTATCAGGATCATAACTTTGGGGTAATTTAATAAACTGCAGGTATTTATCTGGAGATAGAAAAGGAAGGGCCATTAAGGCACTTTTAAAAGATGCTCTTATTCCTGAGTCATCACCATCAAACATAATTGTAGGTTTGTTAACATATTTCCAGGATAGATTAAGTTGGTTTTCTGTTAAGGCTGTACCAAGTGGAGCAACAGCTGTTTTAATATTATTTTCATAAAGACTAATAACATCCATATAACCTTCGCAGATAAGCATATTTTTTTTAGACCTAATATAATTTTTAGCTTGATTTAAATTATAAAGAATATTTCTTTTTTTAAAAAAATCACTTTCAGGAGAGTTTATGTATTTTGGATTTGAATTATCTAAAACCCTTCCTCCAAATCCAACTATTTTGTTTTGCTCATTAAAAATTGGAAAAATTAATCTTTTATAAAAAAAGTCTCTAATTTTATTTTTATTATCTAATTTTATTAAATTACTTTTTATAATATCCTCATCTTTAAAATTATTATCTTTTAAAAATTGATAGAGTGAAGAATTAGGATTATTTGAATAACCAAGTCTGAATTTTTTTATTGTATCAGAGGATATTAATCGTTTTTTTAAATAATCTTTACATATACTATTTTGTTCAAGATTTTTTTCAAACCAAATTGCTGATAAATCTAAAATCTTAAATGTAATTTCTTTTTCCTTATTTTGTTTAAAACTATCCTGTGAAATAGTTATTCCAACACGTTGTGCTAATTCTTTTACAGCATCTGGAAAAGTATAGTTATAAAGTTGAGTATATATAGTAAAAATATCACCTTTAGCCCCACATCCAAAACAATAGTATGATCCTAAATCATTATTAATTTTACATGATGGTGTTTTTTCTTCATGAAATGGACAACAACACCAATAATCATTTCCTTTTTTTATTAACTTTGTTTTTTTTTCAATTTCACTAGATAACTGAATTTTTGATTTAATTGTCTCAAGATCATTTTTAGAAAAAGACATTATTTCCCTAAACTAGACTTAGCAATTTTACCCGCTACCCCCATATCTATTTCACCTAGATAGTTTGATTTAAGTATATTCATTAAATTTCCCATATCTTTAATTGAAGTAAAGTTATTTTCTTTAATTATTGAATTAATTATTTCTCTAGTTTCGTCTTCATTTTTCTGATTTGGTAAAAACGTCTCAATTAAGTCAATTTCTTGTTGCTCTTTATCAATTAAGTCTGTTCGATTCGCTTTATCAAAAGCCTCGATTGAGTCTTTTCGTTGTTTTATAAGAGATTGAAGTAATGACATAATCTCGGAATCGGTCAAACTGTCTTGTTTGCCTCTCAAAGAAATTAACTTATCCTTTATTGCACTCCTCATTAATCTTAGAGTATTTATTGAATTACTGTCTTTTTCCTTAATAGATTTTTTATATTTATCATCAATTTTGTCTATTAAACTCATTTGAATTTTTCCTCTTAATTATTATTTTTTTTTTTAACATACTATTATAATTCTTCTTATTATTTTCAACTAATCCTTGACTAGATATGTATAAATGCCTACTAAAAAACATTTTGCTTCATATACAACAATGGAAGTCTTAAAAAAAACCTTAGAAATACAGAATAAAACAGCAGCACTTGTATTGGAAAATGGCGAGGTTTTATGGGGATATGGACTAGGAATTCAAAAATCAGTTGTTGGAGAGCTATGTTTCAACACTGCACAAACAGGGTATCAGGAAGCTCTTACTGACCCATCATATACAAAACAAATAATAACATTTACTTTTCCACATATAGGGATTGTTGGTACAAATTCAGAAGATCATGAATCAAAAAAAATTTATGCTGATGGCTGTATAATAAATCAACCAATCAACTCTTATTCTAATTGGAGAGCAGAAACTGATTTAGGCAGCTTTTTTATTAAAAATAAAATACCATGCATTTACGGAATAGATACTAGATATTTAACCAAGAAACTTTCAGAAAAAGGTGCCATTAAAGTTGCTTTGATTAATTTTGGGGATAAGAAAGAAAGTTTAGATGCTCTAAAAAAAGAAATTAAAAATTGGTCAGGATTAGAAAATTTAGATCTTGCAAAAGTGGTTTCAACAAAAACAAATTATAATTGGAATAAAAAAAGTTGGTTCAATGAAAATAAGAATATTAATAAAAACAAATTTAATGTCACTTGTCTAGACTTTGGAATAAAACATAATATTTTGAGAAACTTGTATGAAATTAATTTAAATCCAACAGTTTTAAACTTATCAAGTAGTTATGAAGATATATTAGACACAAATCCAGATGGTATTTTTTTATCAAATGGGCCAGGTGATCCTTATGCTACAGGTGAAAAAATAATTGATACCCTTAAAAGATTAATTGATATTGAAATACCTATATTTGGAATTTGTCTAGGTCATCAAATCTTAAGTCTTGCTTTAAATGCAAAAACAAAAAAAATGTTTCAAGGCCATAGAGGATCTAACCATCCGGTTAAAAATTTAACAAAAAATATTGTTGAAATTACATCACAAAATCATGGATTTGAGGTCGACAGAAATACTTTTTCAAAAGATGTTATTGAAACACACATTTCCCTATTTGATGGAACAAATGAAGGAATTAAACATAAAAATTTACCAGTTTTTAGTGTTCAATATCATCCTGAAGCTTCGCCAGGTCCGCATGATAGTCATTACTTATTTTTAGAATTTTATAATCTCATAAACAAATATGCCAAAAAGAACTGACATAAAAAAAATATTAATAATTGGAGCTGGTCCAATTGTAATTGGACAAGCTTGTGAGTTTGATTATTCTGGAGCTCAAGCATGTAAATCACTAAAAAATGAAGGATATGAAATAATACTAATTAATTCAAATCCAGCTACAATTATGACAGATCCAGAACTTGCTGATCAAACATATATTGAACCGATTACTAGAGAATTTGTTGAAGAAATAATCAAAATTGAAAAACCTGATGCATTACTTCCAACGATGGGAGGTCAAACAGCTTTAAATGTTTCTATGGAATTATTTAAAAATGGAGTTCTAGATAAATATGATGTTAAAATGATTGGAGCAAATCCCGATGCAATAGAATTAGCTGAAGATAGACAAAAGTTTAAAGATGCAATGAGTGAGATTGGTTTAAGTTGTCCAAAAAGTTTTGTAGTAGATAATATTAATAAAGCTGAAGAGGTAAAATTAGAGCTAGGGTTACCACTTGTCATTAGACCAAGTTTTACTCTTGGAGGTACAGGAGGAGGTGTAGCATATAATGATGAAGAATTTTCTAGTCTATCTACTAGGGGATTAAACGCTAGCCCTACTAATCAAATATTGGTAGAAAAATCTGTATCAGGATGGAAAGAATTTGAAATGGAGGTTGTTAGAGATAACAAAGATAATTGTATTATAGTCTGCTCGATTGAAAATGTTGACCCTATGGGCGTACATACTGGAGACAGTATTACCGTTGCACCATCTTTAACTTTAACTGACAAGGAATATCAAATTCTAAGAAATGATAGTATTAAAGTATTAAGAAAAATAGGCGTAGATACTGGAGGTTCAAATGTTCAGTTTGCAATAAATCCAGACGATGGAGAAATTAATGTAATTGAAATGAATCCTAGGGTAAGTAGATCATCCGCTCTTGCATCTAAAGCTACAGGTTTTCCTATAGCTAAAATTGCTGCTAAACTAGCAGTTGGTTATACCTTAGATGAGTTACAAAACGATATAACAACGACTACTCCAGCTAGTTTTGAGCCAACAATTGATTATGTTGTGACAAAAATTCCAAGATTTACTTTCGAAAAATTTACAGGCACTGACTCATATTTAACTACTTCAATGAAATCAGTAGGTGAAGCAATGAGTATTGGAAGGTCATTTAATGAGTCACTTCAAAAAGGTTTTAGCTCATTAGAATATGGGCTTTATGGATTAGACAAGCCCTTAAACACAAATAAATCTCAAAAAAAAATTTTAGATGAGTTGAAATTACAATCATCGCAAAGATTGTTATTTGTGGGTGAAGCTCTTAGAAAAGGTATATCTATAGATGAAATTCACAACGCAACTAAATACGACAAATGGTTCATAAACCAAATTAATAATATTATAAATTTAGAAAAAATAATTCTTAAAGAAAAATTAGATAAAAATGTAATTTTATTAGCTAAAAAAAATGGTTTTTCAGATAAAAAAATATCATCTATTCTTAAAATTAAAGAGAGTGAAGTAAGGGAATTCAGAAATAATAATTTCATTCATCCTGTTTATCGATTGGTTGATACTTGTGCTGGAGAGTTTAAATCAAAGACACCATATTTATATTCAACTTATGATTGGGAGTTTGAAAATAATAAATTTTGTGAGTCAAATCCAACAAATAAAAACAAAGTAATAATTTTGGGTGGAGGACCTAATAGAATTGGCCAAGGTATTGAATTTGATTACTGTTGTGTTCATGCTGCATATGCTTTGAAAGAAAAGGGTATTGAAACAATTATGATTAATTGCAATCCTGAAACTGTCTCTACAGATTATGATACTGCTGATAGATTATATTTTGAACCTTTATCAGCTGAGAGTGTTATAGAAATTTACAATAAAGAGTCTTGCAAAGGCAATGTTCTTGGTGTTCTTGTACAATTTGGTGGACAAACACCTCTGAAGATAGCCAAAGATATAGAATTGGCAGGTATAAACATAATTGGGACTTCAACTGAAGCTATTGACTTAGCTGAAGACAGAGATAGATTTAGTGATATTTTAAACTCTCTTAATATTAGTCAACCTAAAAATGGTTTTGCAAATTCAGTTGATCAAACATTAATTAAGGCTAAAGAAATCGGTTATCCAGTATTGATACGTCCTTCATACGTGTTAGGTGGTAGAGCAATGCAAATTGCATATAATAAAGAGAATTTGGAAATTTTTTCAAAAGAAGCAATGGATGTTTCATCTAACAATGTAATATTAATTGATCAGTATTTAGAAAATGCGAAAGAAATAGATGTTGATTTGATAAGAGATAAAGATGGAGAAATATTTATTGCAGGAATTATGGAACACATTGAAGAAGCTGGCATTCACTCTGGCGACAGTGCATGTTCTCTCCCACCTTACTCAATAGAAAAAGAAACACAAAATAAAATTATAGATTGGGTCAGTAAAATTGCTGATAAAATTAATGTTATTGGACTTATGAATACTCAACTAGCTATAAGAGATAAAAATATTTATGTCCTTGAAGTTAACCCTAGGGCAAGTAGGACAGTTCCATTTGTTGCAAAAGCAAGAGGAACACCAATAGCAAAAATAGCTGCCAAAATTATGCTAGGAGATAAATTAGACGATGTGCTTAAAAAATATAATGTTAAGGAATTATCACATTATAATGTTAAAGAATCTGTATTTCCTTTTAATAAATTTGATGGAGTGGATTTAATTTTAGGACCTGAAATGAAATCTACTGGAGAAGTAATGGGAATAGATAATAATTTTTTATCCTCTTATATTAAAAGTCAAATTGCTTGTGGAAACATTTTACCTGCAAAAGGAAATGTTTTTATATCCATAGATGACGATAACAAACAAAGCATAATATCAATTGCAGAAAAATTAAAAAAATTGCAATTTAACTTATTAGCAACAAAAGGCACTTCTAAACTTTTAAACGAAAAGGACATAACAACGCAAAAGGTTAATAAAGTTAAAGAGGGAAGCCCTCACATAGTTGATTTATTAACAAAAAATAAAATTGATTTAGTCATAAATACTACAAAATCTCAGTCTTCAATTAAAGATAGCTACAGCATAAGAAGAACATCCTTAATGTATAATATCCCTTATTATACAACTATTGCAGGAGCAAAAGTTGCTGTTGATGCTATAGAATATATGGAAAAAAATGACTTTAAAATAAAGAGTTTACAAAGATTAAATTAATTTTATTGACTTAAAAAAATAAATAAAACATCATATCTCTATGAATAAAATCCCAATGACTGCAGATGGTTTTGCAAAACTTCAAAATGAGCTTAAAAAACTTATATCTGAAGATAGACCTAATATCATTGCTTCAATTGCTGAAGCTAGAGGTCATGGTGACTTATCTGAAAATGCTGAATATCAATATGCTAAAGAGCAACAAAGCCTTACAGAAGGCAGAATATCAGATTTAGAAAGCTTTATAAGTAGGGCAGAAATAATTGATATTAAAGCTGTAAGTGGAGATGATATAAAATTTGGTGCAACAATTGAAATTGAGGATGACGATACTGGAAATAAACAATCATACCAAATTGTTGGAGAATATGAGTCAGATATCGAGAAAAAAAAATTATCAATAAATAGCCCACTTGCTAGAGGTTTAATTGGAAAATCAAAAAATGATAATGTTGAAATACAAAGCCCAAAAGGTCTTAAGAGTTATACAATTATTTCTGTAAAATACATTTGAATAAAAATAATATAAAAATCTGGTCTTTGACTGATGGCTCCCAAGGAATGGTTAGCCAAACTATAGGTTTAGCTTCGGAAATTAGTAGTGATATCAAAAATATCAAAACAGAAGTTATTTTTCCATGGAGTAAATTGCAACCTGGATTTTTACCGATTTTTAAATGGATTTTTATCAATAATATACCAACAGAAGAAATACCAGATGTTGTAATTAGTTGTGGAAGAAAAAGTGTATACCTATCAATTTATCTTAAAAAAAAATTTTCAAAAATAATAAATATTCATATTCAAAATCCAAAAATTTCCTCAAAAAACTTTACATTTGTAGTGGCACCAAATCATGATAACTACATTGGAAAAAACATAATTAATTCAATTGGAGCGCTTCATCGTTTCAGGCATAAAGAAAATCTAAATAATAAACCTAAAACTAGGAATAATAATCTAGTATCATGCATCATAGGTGGTGAAAATAATCATTATCTATTTAGATTACAAGAGGCTAAAAATTTATGTGATAGTATTTTAAATTTAAAAAAAAATAACCCACATTTGGAATTTTTAATAATAACTTCAAGAAGAACAAATAATGAAATTAAAAAAATTTTTGAAAAAAAATTAAAGTCTATTTCCAAATTGTGGCTAGGTGATGGGGATAATCCATATGAATTTGCTATTTATAACTCTGGATATTTTATAATTACTTCTGACTCAACTTCTATGATTTCTGAAGCATCAATATCTGGATGTCCTATATATGTTTATCAATTACCTTTAAAAAGAAAAAGTATTAGACTCATAAGATTTCATGATGAATTTAAAAATCTAAATATTACCAGAGACTTTAAGCAAATTAAAGATATTCAAAATTGGTCATACAATAAACTCAATGAAAGTAAAAGAATAGCTGGAATTATAAAAGAAAGAATTATACAAGGAATAAATGAATCTAGATAAAATTATTTATTCTAAATTTCCCTTCAGTCACTGGCAATTTAGCGACTGCTTAGATAATAATACTTTAAATGAAATTTCCTTTTCTATGATACCTGATGGTGAGAGAGCATATGATGGAACTAGAGCTGCTGACCACACTGGTCTGGGCTTAGATGGAAAATTAAGACTATTTATAACCAAAGAAAATTCTATAAAATTTCCATATCTTACAAAGTTAATCAATTCTTTGCAAACTATGGATTTAGCAAATAAAATCTCGAAATTAATAAATAAAGATCTTTCAAAATCATATGTAAGATTAGAAGTAATAGGTGATAAAAAAGGTTTTTGGCTTAAACCACATAAAGATATTTCAGAAAAACTGATGACAATGATGATATGGGCTAATCCATATGATGAGTCTTCCAATTTAGGAACAGATTTATATGATAAAGATTTTAAACTTGTTAAAACTTTAGAATATATTCACAATTCTGGTTACTTTTTTTCATCTGGTGATGATACTTGGCATGGATTAGAATTAAAAGAGATAAAAAAGGAAAGAAGATGTATACAAATTAATTATGTTTCTTTTAAAACTGATTGGCCGGTTGAAAAAATTAAGTAAATAATTATTTGCTATTTATAAAAATGAGTAAAATAGAAAATAAAATATTGATAATAGGCTCAGGACCTGCAGGTTACACAGCAGCGATTTATGCTGCAAGAGCTAACCTAGAACCACATCTTGTATCAGGCTTAGAACCTGGCGGACAGCTTACTATCACAACTGATGTAGAAAATTATCCTGGATTTGGAGATGTCATTCAAGGGCCTTGGCTTATGGAAGAAATGAAAAAACAGGCACTAAATGTTGGAACAATTTTTCACAATGATATTGTAACATCTGTAAATTTTAATGATAAGCCATTTGTATCTAAAACAGAGTCGGGCAAAGAATTTATCTCAAAATCAATTATAATTGCAACAGGTGCTCAAGCAAGATGGTTAAATTTAGAAAGTGAAAAAAAATTTAAAGGTTTTGGCATATCTGCATGTGCGACATGTGATGGATTTTTTTTTAAAGATCAGAAAGTAGTTGTTATTGGTGGTGGCAACAGCGCTGTAGAAGAGGCATTATATTTGACTAAATTTGCATCTAAGGTAATTTTAATACATCGAAGAAATAAATTAAGAGCTGAAAAAATTTTACAAGATAGACTTTTCAGAAATAATAAAGTTGAAATAATTTGGAATTCTAAGGCAATAGAATTTAAAGGTAATGAAAATCCTCAAAGCCTAAAACAAGTAATTCTTGAAAATGTTAATGATGGTAAAAAATTTATCGTTGATACTAATGGAGCATTTATTGCGATTGGACATGATCCCTCAACATCACTTTTCAAAGGTAAATTAAATATGGATGATGAAAATTATATAATTACCAAAAATGACAGTACGGAAACTAGTATTGAAGGTATTTTTGCTGCTGGTGATGTTAAAGATAAGATTTATAGACAAGCAGTAACTGCTGCAGGTATGGGTTGTATGGCAGCTTTAGAAGCAGAAAAATATTTATCTGAAAATTATTAGCCCTGACGAGCCTTCATTCTTGGGTTTTTTTTATTGATTACATAAACTCTGCCTTTTCTACGGACCAGTTTACAATCTTTATCTCTTGTTTTAGCTGATTTTAATGAGCATTTAACTTTCATAAAAAAAAGCCTTTAAATTCTAGGATTTGTTTTGTCAAACATATATTAATAAAGTTTAATTATGAGACAATTATCATTCCCTGGAAGATCCAATGTTTTGGCACAAAATGGAATGGTAGCAACATCAAATCCACTTAGTTCAATAGAGGCTTTAAATATTCTAAAAAAAGGTGGAAATGCAGTTGATGCAGCAATAGCCGCTTCTGCTGTACAATCTGTTGTATGTCCTAGTGCAACTGGAGTAGGTGGGGATTGTTTCGCTATAATTTCAATCAATGGTAAAAAACCAATAGCAATAAATGGATCTGGAATTGCTCCTAAAAAATTAAGCCTTGAGTATTTAATAGATAAAAAAATAAATAAAATTTCATTAACAAGTCCCCACTCAGTGACAATACCTGGAGCAGTTCACGCTTGGTGTTCAATGCATGAAAAATACGGGAAACTAGATTTAGAACAAATTTTAGAGGGAGCAGAAAGATATGCAAGAAATGGTTTTCCAATTTATGAAGTTGAAGCACTTGCTTGGAAAGATAAACAAGATAAACTTAAAAAAAATGAAAATAGTAAAAAATTATTTTTGAATGACAATAAATGCTATAAATTTGGAGAAGTTTTTAAAAATATCCCATTAGCAAATACACTTAAAGAAATTGCTAAAAAAAATATTAAGGGTTTTTATGATAGTGATGTTACTAAAGATATGGTTAAAACTCTTAATGATCTAGGTGGTTTGCATACTGAAGAGGATTTTAATTTGCAAAAAACAATATTCTCCCAAACAATTAGAAATTCTTTTAGAGAATTTTTTATTCATCAATGCCCTCTTAATGGACCAGGAATTATAGTTTTATTAATGATGGCAATGTATGAAAAACTAAATACAAATGAATATAATGCCTTAAGTTTTGAAAGATATCACCTCCAAGCCGAAATAGCTAAATTGTGTTATGAAATTAAAGAAGAAAAATTAGGAGATCCTGAGTATAGTAATATTAAAATAAATGAATTATTAAGTGATAGTTTTGTCAAAAAATTATGCTCTAAAGTTGATTTAAATTCAGTTAATAATTCTAAAAAATCTTATGTTACATCTAATCCCGAAACTGTTTATCTATCAGTTGTTGATAGAGATCTAAACGCTGTATCATTTATTAATTCAATTTGTCATAGTTTTGGAAGTGGTATTACCTCTTCAAATTCTGGTATACTTTTTCAAAATAGAGGGGTAAATTTTCGTTTAGAAAAAAATCATCCCAATGTTATTGATGGTGGAAAAAGACCACTACATACAATAATACCTGGATTATTAACAAACAAAAATGATGAAACGTTAATGTCTTATGGGGTAATGGGAGGTCAATATCAGCCTATAGGACAATCGCATATGCTTCAAAATATTATTGACTATAATTTAAGTATTCAAGAGTCAATTGATTTCCCTAGAGCGTTTGCTTTAAATGGAAATCTTAAAATTGAAAAATCATTGGACTCAAATATAGTTAATAAACTCATTAACATAGGGCATAAAATATCAATTGAACCATATTCAATTGGAGGAGCTCAGTGTATTAAAATTGATAGAAAAAATGGTGTATTAATAGCTGGTTCAGACTCAAGAAAAGATGGAATGGCTATTGGGTATTGACCTATACCTTCCCAAATGTGTCGTTGTATTGATTATTAACTCTTACAAAAGTTGTACATTTGCTTAACTGTTTTAATGATTGGGCACCAACATAAGTGCAGCTACTTCTCACACCTCCAAGTATGTCTCTTATAGTTTTATCAATTGATTTTTTTAGAGGTAAAGATACTTTTTTGCCTTCAGATGATCTATAGTTTGCAAGACCACCATAATGTTTTTCATTAGCTTCTTCAGAGCTAGATCCATAAAATTCAATAAACTGTTTATCCTGATAATTAATAATTTTTCCACCACCTTCTTTATGTCCAGCTAACATGCCTCCAAGCATAACAAAATCTGCTCCTGCTCCAAATCCTTTTGCTACATCACCTGGACAAGTGCATCCACCGTCCGCTATTATATGTGCGCCCAAACCATGAGCAGCATCTGCACATTCCATAACAGCACTTAGTTGTGGATACCCTACACCTGTTTGAATTCTAGTTGTGCAAACACTTCCTGGACCTATACCTACTTTAACAATATCAGCACCACTTAAGACAAGTTCTTGAGTCATATCTGCAGTAACTACATTTCCAGCAATTATTGTTTTTTTTGGGTATTTTTTCCTAACACTTGATACAAAATTACTAAAGTTTTCAGAATAACCATTAGCTACATCTATGCATATAAATTGAAATTTAGTATATTTTTTTAGAATTTTATTTAGTCTGTTATAGCTTTCTAAACTTGTTCCACAACTTAATGCGACAAAGTTATGTATATTAATAATTTTATTAATCTCACCAATTTGTTCAATTGAGTGTTGTTTTGTTAATGCTGTCATTAATTTATGAGAAATAAGTTTTTTTGCGACATCAATTTCACCCACTCCATCCATATTTGAAGCAATTATTGGTGTACCTTTCCATTTTAATTTTGAATGTTTAAAAGTATAAGACCTATTTAAATCAACATCTTTTCTACTTTTTAGTGTACTTCTTTTTGGCCTAAAAAGAACATCGGTGTAATCGAGCTTAATTTCTTCTTCAATTCTCATAAATTATTCGCTTTATTCTATTAAATAATTTAAAAATTAAAACAAATATAAAAATTGAATATGGAATTAAAAACCTTAATAAACAATAATAAAACAGAATTTGATAAGAAGTTTAAAAAGTTACTAAATAACAAATTGGATAACTCGATTCTATCTAAAGCAATGAATTATGGATCAATAAATGGAGGTAAAAGAATTCGGCCATTTTTAGTTAATATAGGATCTAAGATTGCAAATTTGAGTAAATCTGACTCATTCATAATTGGTGCGAGCGTAGAATGTATTCATTCATATTCTTTAATACATGATGATTTGCCATGTATGGATAATGATGATTATAGAAGAGGAAAGTTAAGCACACACAAGAAATTTAATGAAGCAACTGCAATTTTAGCAGGAGATGCGCTACACGATCTAGCTTTTGAATTAATAACAAGCAATTTAAAAATAAATAATAATAAATCTAAAATAAATTTAATTAGATATCTCTCTCAGAGTATAGGTCATAAAGGATTAGCTTTAGGTCAAGCATTAGATTTGCAATTTGAAAATATGAAACCCAACAAAAATAAAATATTAGATATGTATTCAAAAAAAACTGGTAAATTATTTGAATATTCATTTTGTTCACCTTTTATTTTAGCAAATTCTTCAAATAGTAAAATTAAATTTGCCAGAGAATATGGTTCTCTTTTTGGATTAATATTTCAAATAATTGATGATTTAATTGACGAAATTGGAACATTTAAAAGAATAGGTAAAACTCCAGGTAAGGATAAAGAACAAGGTAAAAGTACACTATTAAGTATAATTGGTAAAAATGAAGTTGTTCAACTTTGTAATAATGAAATAAGAAATTTTAAAAATAAATATAAAACTCCGTTAAAGAATAATAGTTTATTAAAAAACTTGTTGGATTATGGGATGAGTAGAGTAAATTAATTAGTAGTGAACGATTTTTTTTGCAATTAATATACCTGAACTTGCTGATATAGCAGTAAGTGTTCCACCCCAAAACATATCAACAAAAACAACTGTTGGAGACCATCCTTTGAGAACAGCCATATTAGTTAAATTATAAGTTCCGTAGGCAACTAAACCAAATATAAAACCAATATAAAGTGATTTAATAACACTACCAGAGTCTATACAAGGCTGAATAACGACAAGCGACATTCCAATCACATAGAGAATATAGAATAATGCTGCAGCCCAAATAACTGGTTTATCAGATAGCAGATTACCAATAAGCGGTCTATAAAATGCTTTTGTAGCGAAACTTAGCCATATAACATCTATTATAAGAAAAATGAATGATGCTATAATGGTAGCAACAAAAAAACATTTTAACATAATACTATAATTATATCATAATTTTATATTTCAAGGCACAATTAAAAAAATATATTGATGGTGGGTGTGACAGGGATTGAACCTGTGACCCCTGCCGTGTCGAGGCAGTGCTCTACCGCTGAGCTACACACCCAAAAGTAAATAAATATTCTAAAATTTAAATAAATCTATACATAATCTGAATAAAATGAAATTTTTATCTGAAAAAATTAGTAAAAAAGACATAATTAGTGCACTAAAAATTTATAATTTTTACATAAGTAATTCGTTAGCAAATTTTGAAGAAAAAAAACTTACTATAAAGGATTTTTTACTTTTATATAAAAAAATAAGAATAAATAAATTACCTTTTATTTTATTAAAAAATGATGATGTTGTTGCAGGCATTGCCTTTGTAAACAAATTCAGAGAAAAAAGTGGTTATAGATTTGCTTATGAACATTCAATATACATAAAACATAATCTGATTAAAAAAGGTTATGGATCTTTGATTATGGAAGAGCTACTAAAAAAATGCAAAAAAAGTATTAAAATTAAAAATCTAATCGCTGTGATTGGAGGCACTAACAACACTATATCAATTAAATTTCATAAAAAACATGGATTTAAATATATAGGAACTCTAAAGAAAATTGGTTATAAAAAAAATAAATGGATTGACTCTATTTATATGCAAAAGAAATTATGAAAAAATCAAATATTACAAACTATAAAAAAACATTAAGCAAGTTTACTACAGGTATAACAGTTGTATGCTTTAGAAAGAATAAAAAAATATATGGGAAAACCATCAATTCATTTAACGCTTTATCACTTAAACCTCAATTAGTATTATTTTCATTAGGAAATTATTCATCTAATTTTGAAAATTTTTTTAATAATAATTTTTTAAGTATAAATATATTATCAAAAAATCAAAAAAATATATCCAATAACTTCTCAATGAAAAGTCCAAAAACAAATATAGTAAAGTTCTTTGAAACTGATAATCATATACCTTTAATAGATGGTTGTATTGCAAACTTAGAGTGCAAAATCGAAGATAAAATTAAAAAAGGTGATCATACAATTTTTATATGTAAAGTTATTAGTGTTCAATTTAATAATAAATTAGAACCTTTAAATTATTTTAATTCAAAATATTTATAGTGATTGGTCATTTTAAATTAATTTTTTATTTTTCAGGAATAATTTTGGGATGTGTTTTTTTTTATGATGGATATCAAAATTTAAAATATTTTGATAAATTAGATATTAAAGTTGATAATAATTTCGTAGTTCCTAGCTCAAAAACAATTGAAGATAAAGGTAATAATACTAAAAAAAAAAATAATCAAAAATAATAATAAAACAAATAATTATATTAAAACTGAACTTTTAGTTTTAGAAGGTGATACTTTGTCATCCATATTAAAACAATTTAATTTTACCGATAATGAAATATATTTAATAGTAAATGAGATAGAAAAATATTTTGATCTAAGACAATTAAAAGTTAATCAAAAAATTAATATCTATGCAGATCAAAATAAAAAAATAAAAAAAATAGAATTAAATTTATCCATTGACAAAATTCTAGAAATAAATCTCAATGATCAAATAATAATAAATCAAAAAAAATTAAATAAAAATTATTTCCAAGAATCAAAAGAATTTAAAATTCAAAAATCTTTATACTCTGATGGAATTAAAAACGGTTTACCTCAAGAGATACTTATTAAATTAATAAAATTATTCAGTTTTGACTTAGATTTTCAAAGGGACATTAGAAATGACACTTTAGTATCAGTGTCTTATGATTATAATCAAATAATTGAAAATGGAATTACTGAATTTTTAGATATAAATTATGCGTTGATATCAATTGAGGGTAAAAAATTAGAATATTTTAAATTTTTAACTGATGATGATTATATTGATTATTTTAACAGAGAGGGCAAAAATGTAAAAAAATCTATTTTGAAAACACCTCTCGATGGAGCAAGACTATCATCAAATTTTGGAATGAGAAAACATCCAATATCTGGATATAATAAAATGCATAAGGGGGTAGATTTTGCAGCACCAATTGGAACTCCAATTTATGCTGGAGGCAATGGTGTTATTGAGTATGTTGGAAATAATGGAGGGTATGGAAAATATATAAGAATTAGACATAATAATGAATATAAAACAGCTTATGCACACTTATCAGGATATAAAAAAGGAATCGCTAAAGGTAAAAGAGTAAATCAAGGAGATGTAATTGGTTATGTTGGTAATACAGGAGTCTCTACTGGGCCTCACCTACATTATGAAATAATATTTCAAAATAAACATATTAATCCTTTGAAATTAAAGTTGCCATCTGGAAAAGTTCTTAAAGGCAATGAGTTAAAAAGGTTTAAAAAAGAATATAAAATAATTTACGCAAATCATTTAAACTTATTATACGAATAAATTACTTGTTAGAGCGGGTTCTTTTTTCTTTTGATGGATCAGCAATAAAAGAAATAGACTCTATAGAGTCATCGTCAGATTTTAAATTTTCATTTTCAGTTGGGGTTATAGCTTGTTCTTCTGAAGCTTGATCATCACTTAAAGACTCTTTATTATCTTCGTTGTGATTATTCTCATCAATGTTAATTCCTAATTCAACCATTATTCTGTAATAATGATCGGTAAATTGATAATAATACTCGGATTGTACTCTATCACCCGATCTGAAAGCTTCCTTTGCAAGTTTTAGATATTTATTATACTGCTGAGACACATTACCTTTATTTCGACCTTTGAAGTTTTGATAACCTCCAGATTTTTTAAAAGTAGGCCTCCTATTTGATTTATACGTCGTTCTACCGTTGTTTCTTTTGTACATCATTTTATATGTTGGAAATAAAAATTAATTTTATATTAATTTTAAATTCTTTATTTATTAATTTTTATATATATAAAAATATTAATTTCAACTTATATCTTAAAAAAAGTGAGTGTTCTGTCAATTTTTTGTATATCTTTTGATATTTTTTTTAAAATTAAATTAGTTTTACTGAATATTGACTTACAAGATGATAATTGATTTGAGCCAATCTCACATATAAAATATGAATTTGATTTCATTAAATTTTCAATTTTATTTGCAAAAACCCTATAGAAATCCAAACCATCCGATCCTCCCAAAAGTGCGATTTTAGGTTCAAATTTTCTTATTTCTTTTTGCAAATTCTTATAATCATTTTCTGAGATATACGGTGGATTTGAAACTATAATGTCAAATTTTTCATTAAGCATACCTACATCTTTATTCAATAGTTTTATTTGATTTTGTAAACAATTTTTATTTATATTTTTTTTGGCTACCTCTAGTGCTTTGTTTGATATATCGATGGCGGTAATTTTTGAATTAGGCAACTCTTTTGCTATAGAAACTGCTAAACAACCTGAACCAGTTCCTATATCCAATATATCAACTTTTTTATCTTTATCTATGTTTTTGATTGTTTCTTCTATAATTAATTCAGTTTCTGGTCTAGGGTCTAAAACATTCGAATTTACAAAAAACTCATCTTTCCAAAAAAATTTTTTATTTATTATTTTTGATATTGGTTGATTTTCTAATCTTTTTTTTACCAAGGATTTAAAATAATCAACATTTAAATCTTCTAGATAATAATTACTTAAAATTATTTCTTTAGGATTTGAAGAAGAATGTTTTAGTAATATTCTTATATCTAATTCTGCATTAGGGATTTTATTTTTTTTTAAAGCCTCTATACTAGAGTTAATTAATTTATTCATTTTTCATATCTGCAAGCTTTTTAGTTTCATCTTCTGCTATTAATGGATTAATTAAATCCTCAATTTTTCCATCTAAAATTTCAGTTAAATTATATAATGTTAAATTTATTCTGTGATCAGATACCCTACCCTGTGGGAAGTTGTAAGTTCTAATTCTCTCAGATCTATCTCCCGAACCAACTTGAATTTTTCTTTGTTGAGATCTTTCTTTATTTTTAAGCTGAATTTCGTTATCTAGTAGTCTTGATCTGAGTATTTTCATTGCTTTGGCTTTATTTTTATGTTGTGATTTTTCATCTTGCTGAGATACTACAATTCCAGATGGAATATGAGTTATTCTGACTGCACTGTCTGTAGTATTAACTGATTGACCTCCAGGTCCGCTAGATCTAAAAACATCAATTCTTAAATCTTTCTCCTTTATATCTATATCAACTTCTTCTGCCTCGGGTAAAACAGCAACTGTAGCTGCGGATGTATGAACTCTGCCACTACTTTCAGTTGCAGGTACTCTCTGGACTCTATGAACACCAGATTCATATTTTAGTTTTGAAAAAACGTTAGTTCCTGAAATATTACATATAGCTTCTTTTACTCCTTTTAAACCAGTTTCAGAGATAGACAGAATTTCAAATTTCCATGAATTATAGTCAGCATATTTTTGATACATATTAAGCAAATCTGAAGCAAATAAGGAAGCCTCATCTCCACCTGTTCCAGCTCTAATTTCTAATATTGAGTTTTTTGTATCATTGATATCTTTAGGTATTAGCAGTCTTAGTAGTTCATTTTCTAGTTTTTTGATTAAATTCTTTTTTTCATTTAATTCTATTTCAGCGATTTTACTTATTTCTTGATCATTATCTTTAACTAAATCATTTAAGTTTAAAATTTCCTTTTGTTCTTTTTTATATTCTTCAATTTTGTCAACAATTGGTTTTAAATCAGCATATTCTCTATTTAATTTTATTAAATCTTCAGTATTTGTAGCTTCAATATTATTGAGAGAAATTTCAATTTTTTTGTATTTATCAATGATATTTGTGAATTGATTATCAAGATTAATCATTGAATATATTTATTAATCTCATTAATTTTTATTTCAAACTGTTCTCCAGTATCTAATTTTCTAAGAGTATAGTTATCATTCTCAAATTCTCTCTCACCAATTATTAAAATAAATTTAGCATTATCAAGGTTAGCTTTAGATAAAGATTTTTTTAAATTATATTTATAATTCCAAAAGTAAGGAAGATTGCTATCTTTTAGAGATTTAATAATTTTTAATAAATGATTAATAAATTTTTTATCATTTATAGCTAAGTGCACTTTTTTATCTGAGATTTTTTTTAAATTCATTAAAAGTGATATTCTTTCAATTCCAGCGGCCCAACCAATTCCAGGTATATCTGGTCCACCAAGCAATTTTATTAAGCCATCATATCGTCCGCCGCCTATTAAAGTATCTTGGCTTCCAAGATTTTTTGTTTTAAACTCAAAAACAGTCTCACAATAATAGTCCAGACCTCTTACAAGTTTTGGGTTAACTTCATAGTCAATATTATTAAATTCTAATCCTTTTTTTAATTTATCAAAGTGAATTTTTGACTCTTTAGAAATATTATCTATTATTACTGGTGCATTATTTGAAATGTCTATATCATTCTCATTTTTAGAGTCTAAAATTCTTAGAGGATTAGAATAAATTTTTTCTCTACTTTCAATTGATAATTTTTCTTTTTTATCATCAAAATATTTACTTAATATTTTTTTATATTTTGTTAAATCGCTTCTTTGACCTAAAGTATTTATATTTAATATAATTTCAGATTTTGGAATTAATGTATCCAAAATATCGTTTGCTAAAACAATTAACTCAAGGTCAGCTACATAATCATCTGTTCCAAATATTTCGAAATTTATTTGATTAAATTGTCTGTATCTTCCTTTTTGAGGTCTCTCTCGTCTAAATACAGGTCCAAGACCATAAACTTTGAGAGGTAAATCATTCAATAAATTATTTGTTATAGCAGCTCTAATCATAGGTGTTGTGTACTCTGGTCTAAGAGTTAGGAATTCATCACCTCTGTCTTTAAATGTATACATTTCTTTTAAAACTACATCTGATTGTTCGCCTAGAGGTTTGGAAAATAATTCTGAAAATTCAAATATTGGTGTTTCTAATTCATTAAATGATTGGGAATTTGCTTTCATTGAAACTAAATCATAAATGAATTTATATTTCTTAATATCTTCACTTAACAAGTCGTGCGTTCCTCTTACAGGTCTTAATTTCATTTTCATTTTCCTATTTGAATTTCTTTTGATTTATTTCTTATTAAATCTTCTAAGTAACTTTCCAAATCAACATTTTTAACTACATTATTTTTTTTTCCATTAATATAAATCATATGTGTATCATTGCCACCACCTGTAATACCAATGTTAGTCATAGTAGCTTCACCTGGGCCATTCACAACACAGCCTATTATTGAAACTGTTATGGGAGTATCTATATCATCTAATTTTTTTTCCAAATTTTTAACGGTATTTATAACATTAAATTGCTGTCTAGCACATGATGGGCATGATATAATTTTAACTCCTCTATTTCTTAAACCCAAGCTTTTTAGTATTTCAAAACCAACTCTAACTTCTTCTTCAGGCTCATCCGATAGAGACACACGGATTGTATCACCTATTCCAGCTAGTAAAAGATTGCCAATACCAATTGACGATTTGATTGAGCCTGTTCTTTTTCCACCAGCCTCTGTAATTCCAAGGTGAAGAGGATAATCGCAAATACCAGCTAGTTTTTTATAAGCTGAAATGGCCATAAAAATATCCGAAGATTTGACACTAATTTTAAAATTTGTGAAATAATTGTCCTCTAGTATTTTAATATTTAATTTTGCACTTTCAACTAAAGCTTCTGGATTAGGTTCGGAATATTTTTCTAATATTTGTTTTTCTAAACTTCCTCCGTTTACACCTACTCTTATTGAGCAATTATTGTCTTTTGCAGCTTTTATAACTTCTTTTATTCTATCTACACTTCCAATATTACCAGGATTTATTCTAACGCATGCTGCACCATTATTAGCTGCTTCGATAGCTCTTTTATAGTGAAAATGTATATCAGCAATTATTGGAATGGGGCTATTTTTGACTATTTCTTTAAGAGAAAAAGATGAATCTCTATCAGGCACAGATACCCTAACAACATCTGCTCCAATATTAGCAGATCTCTCAATTTGTAAAATCGTATCTTTAACATTTGTTGTCAATGTATTTGTCATAGTTTGAACTGCAATTGGATTTTCACCTCCAATTTTTACATGTCCGACATTTACAACACGTGAGAATCTTCTATTAATTTTTTGGTAAGATCGTTGCATTAGCTAATTATTAAAATTAGAATCTAAAACCAAAGAGTCAACAACTTCTCCAAATTTACCTATTTTTCCTCTTACCTCAGTATTAATCATAACTAAAATATTACCAGCATTACCAGCAGTAATGCTATAATTCAGATTAATATTATATGAAAATTCTTCATTTTTATCCATTAATTTACTTAAAATAATGTTATTTGAATTATCTCTTAATTGTAACCATGTTGGGTTTAAAAGTTTTAATGTTATTTTATCTTCAATATTTTCTAAACTTATTTTATGTGAGGCTACAGCGCTAGAAGAATTAAAGGACTCATTACTAAAACTATCAATACTTTTTTTAATTGATTTGTCATCATCGATTGAGTTAATATTTGTTTTTTCAATAATTGGGATATAAGCCTCTGGCAGATCAGGAATTAGAGCATATTGTTTAGAGCTATCACCCTCTCTTACAAATAAAATATAGAAACTAGAAAAAATAATTAAAATTAAAGAAATTGGAATATATCTTTGAAAAGAAAATGTTTTAACTTGAAAATTAGGTTTTAATATTTTTTCAGAAGTTTGAGTTTTATCAATAGAATTGTATATCTTAAATAAATTTATTATTTCTTTAGAATTTAAATCTAAGTAATCACAATATGATCTTAAGTGGCCGATAAAAAATACAATATCATAATGTTTATCTACTTTATTATTTTCAATATTTTTGAGAATACTTTTTGAAATTTTAAGCTCAAGTGTTACCTCATCTAAAGTAAGATTTTTCTCTTTTCTTGCCGTTTTTATTATTTCTCCAACATTAATCATTTTAATCTTTTAATTTATAAGCTTCATGAAGTGATTTAACAGCTACATTTGTAAATTTTTCATCAATTAATACGCTTATTTTAATTTCAGATGTAGATATTGCAAGTATATTTATAGAATTATTAGCAAGTGTCTGAAACATTTTTTGAGCAACTCCTGACTGTGACATCATCCCCATACCAATAACTGATATTTTTGATACTTTTTCATCTTTTCTAAGAGATTTATATTTAATTTTTTTTAAATTATGCTCTAAAATTTTAATAGCCGCATTCACTTCATTGTTGGGAACAGTAAATGTTATGTTGGCAGAAATACCATCTTGTGAAATATTTTGGACAATCATATCGACATTAATATTTTCTTCAGACAAAAGTCCAAATATCTGCGCAGAGATACCAGGTTTATCATCTATACCTGATATTGTGACTTTAGATTCATTCATACTATAACTTACACCACTAACAATTTCTTTTTCAATTAATTTACTTTCATCAACAATAAGTGTTCCAGATTTTTTTGTAATAGAGGATAATACTTGTAAAACTAAATTATTTTTCATTGCTAGTTCTACAGACCTAGTGTGTAAAACTTTTGCTCCAGTTGATGACATTTCTAACATTTCCTCATAAGCAAGTTTTTCTATTTTTTTTGCTTTAGGTTCAATATTTGGATCTGTTGAATAAACACCTTCAACATCTGTATAAATATCACATCTATCAGCGTCTATCGCAGAAGCTATTGCAACAGCTGTGGTATCAGAACCACCCCTTCCAAGAGAAGTTATATGTCCATCTATGCTAATTCCTTGAAAGCCAGCTAATACGATTACATCAAACTCTTCAAAAAATTTATTAATTCTATTTTTATCTACATTTATAATTTTAGCTTTTTGATGGTTGTTATCAGTAATTATTGGTACTTGCCATCCTAATAACGGAATAGATTTAATTTTTTTTGAATTTAAAATTGCAGATAAAATTCCTATTGTAACATTTTCACCTGAAGTAAGAATTAAATCATTTTCAATTGCATTATTAGATTTGACTTCATCGATGTAATCTTGCATTTGATTTGTTACACCCGCCATAGCAGAGAGTACAACTATTAATTTATTATTCTTAGAATTTTTTTTAACAATTTCTGCAACATTTCTAATTTTTTCTATATTGGCTACAGAGGTGCCTCCAAATTTCATTACAAATCGACCCATTGACATAATAAATTATTTATTTACCCCAGGTATTATAATTATTATGTTAAAAAACAAGAAATTTGATAATGAATAAAAGAAATAATAGAGAACATGATTTCTTCAATAAATTGTCAGAAGAATGGTGGGATGAAAATGGAAAATTTTCAGTTCTTCATCAAATAAGACCTATAAGAATTCAGTACATTCTAGATCAACTAAATAGAAAAAATCTAAAAAATTTGGAGATTTTGGATCTTGGCTGTGGAGGAGGACTAGTTTGCGAGTCCCTATCAAGATTAGGGGCAAATGTTACTGGTATCGATTTTGTTGAAAACAACATTAAAGTTGCAAAAATTCATTCAAGAAAAAAAAAGTTAAGTATAAATTATTTGTGTAGAGATATAGAAAAATTAAAGTTTAATAAAAAATTTGATTTAATTATTATGTTTGAAATTTTAGAACATTTAGACAATTGGGAAACTTTTCTTATAAAAATAAAAAAAAATCTAAAAAGAAATGGTATGGTAATAATATCAACAATAAATAGAAATATATTTTCAAAATATTTGGCAATATATTTTGCTGAAAATATTTTAAGATGGATCCCAAAAGGGACTCATGATTATAATAAATTTATTAAACCAAAAGAAATAGAAATTAATATGAAAAAAAATAAATTTAAATTTAGAGATTTAAAAGGTTTAGTATTTGATCCTTTAGAATATAATTGGAAACTATCTAACAACACTAAAATAAATTATTTTTGTTCTTACAATTTACCTAATTAGTTTTCTTTGATGAAAAAGGTAACGGAAGAACGTCAATTTCCTCATCTATTAATTCTTTGGTTTGCTCTATAGTTGCTTCACCATAAATTGATCTTTCTTTAGCCTCACCATATTTTATTTTTTTAGCTTCTTCAGTAAAATTATCACCAACATAATCAAAATTTTTTTCAACTATTTTCTTTAATTTAGAAATATTTGTTGCAAATGATTTTTTTGTTTTAGTTATTTTTGAATTGCTCTTTTTATTTAAATTTGGTGCCATAAGCCCTTTATCAATATTGTTGCTGTCACAAGATGGACAATTAATTAAGTTTTTCTTTTTTTGATTTTTGTATTCTTTTGAACTTTCAAACCAACCTTCAAACTCATATTCGCAATCTTGACATTTAATATTAAATATAATCATATCTTTTATATTGTATACTCTTCAGATTTTTCAATATTAGTAATCTTTTCTTGTAAACTAAGTTCTAAAATTACAGAATTTTTAATATAATTCACTGAACATTTTGAGTCTTTTGACAACACTATGCCAGTAAGTGGAATACATTTAAAATTAAAATTTTTTTTACTTTCTCTGTCATTTATATTAATATTTATTTGTTTATTTAAACTTATTATTAGTAAGTCGCTTTTTAATTCAAAATTAAGGTTTATTAATGCAGATTTACAGGAAATTAATTCAAATGTAATTATACGATGATTATCTTCAATTTTTGTTTTAGATTTAGTTTGCTCAATGTTTTCAAATGAAAAATTATCTATTATATTTTTTAAGTTATCTAAAATTTTATATTTTAGAATTTCTAATAAAATAACTCCATTTATCTTTTGGTTTATCGAAGATAATTCACTTCTTATTAAATTATCAATCTCTTTTGATAAATTTTTCATAATATTATATTACACTCTAAAAAATAAATGATAAATAAAAAATACCTTAAATTACTGAGATCTCAAAACAGATTTGATAGAAATAACTTTATTTATAATACAATTGCTAAGAGAATTATTGACTCTATAGATCTTATTAAATTAAATTTAAACAATATTCTTGAATTAGGGATTAATGATTGCCTAATAAATAGTTTTCTTGAAAAGAATTTTTCAAATTCAAATATAGATCATGCAGATATATGTTCATCAAAATCTGTTAACTATGAGAGTTCACAGTTTTTAGAAATTGATCTAAATAATTTAAATTTAAAAAATAATTTTTATGACCTAATATACAGTAATTATTTTTTACATTTGACAGATAGTTTTGAGAGAAATTTGGGCGTTATATTTAATAGCCTCAGATCAAATAGTTTTTTTATTGGAGCAATACCTGATAAAGACAGTATGTTTCAAATATTAAATTCAATGTATGAAACAGATTTGCTTTTATACAATGGTGTATATCAGAGAAATAATCCCACATTAGAGATAGAAAACATTCTTTTAATTTTAAAAAAATATAAATTTGATATACCAACAATTTATTCTGATACTTTTACAATTGATTATTTATTATTTGAAAATTTACTTTTAGATATTAAAAAAATGAATACATCTTATTGTCATTTGGATAAGAAGAGGGGGTTTGAGAGTAAAAAATATATTGATAATCTAAAAAATTATTATCAAAATAAATATTTTAAAAAAGAATTTATTTTGGATATAAAAATAAACATAATTTCAGCGTGGAAAAAATAAATTAGCTAAGATCTATAATCTGCATTAATTCTTATATATTCATAAGTTAAATCATTACCGTATACTGTATAATTTTTATTACCACTTTCTAAATAAATACTAATTTCAATAGTTTTTCTTTTCATATATGTATTTAATTTTGTTAGATTTATTTTTTTACTAATTGAACCTTTCTGGCAAACCAAATTTTTTCCAAAAAAAATTTTTATTTTATTTTGATTTATTTTTTCTTCTGTCTTTCCTATTGCTGCAATTATTCTTCCCCAATTTGCGTCTTCTCCTGAGACTGCTGTTTTAACTAATGGTGAGTTTGCAACTGAAAAAGCTATATTTTTTGCCTGTTTTATATTTTTTGATTGTAAGACATTAATTTTCATTAATTTTGACAAACCTTCACCATCTTTTACAATTTTAAGTGATAAATCATGCATCAATTCAAAAAGAGCATTACTTAAAATTCTATAGTTTTTTTCCAATTTGAAATTTATATTATTTTCATTTAAAGAAAATAGAGCTAATGTATCACTTGTTGATGTATCACTATCTATTGAAATAGAGTTAAATGTTTTTTCTAAATTTTCTTTTAATAGTTTTCTTAATAAATGTTTTGTAAGTTTAGTTTCCAAAAAAATATATGCCAACATTGTACCCATATTGGGTTGAATCATTCCAGATCCTTTTGCTATCCCATAAATTTTAAAACTTTTATTTTTTATTTTAATTTTTTTCATAGATACTTTTGGATAAGTATCAGTAGTCATTATAGCTTTTGATGCTTCAAGTATTTTGGTTGATTTTTTTTTGTTTATTTTTGATAGCTGATTAATTATTAACTTAGGATCAAATGGTTCGCCAATAACTCCAGTTGAGGAAACGAATATTTCTTTTTTTTTACATGAAATATATTTTGCTAAATAATTAACATAAGAGTCAATTATTTTAATACCTTTAATACCTGTGTGAGCATTAGCATTTCCTGAATTTACAATTAGTGCCTTAGCTGAATTTTTATTGTGTTTTTTATCCCAAATAATTGGTGCTGATGGAGTAGATGTTTTTGAGTAAACAGCTGCTAAATTTACTGGTTTATTAAAAATTATAACTAAAAGATCATCAAATTTTTTTTTGAATCCAGCATGAAATGTATAAATTTTAAAGCTATTTGGTTTTATATTACTAAACTTTAGAGGAGCAAAAATTGATTTGTTTTTAACATATAATCTCTCATTGCTAGTTAAAGCTAAATCCTTTGTGGAAGATTTCTTATTCATGTGGTAACAGCCATTTATCATATTATGAACAGTATTGTTAACAAACTTTTTGGATCATTTATCTCTAGTTCTCATAAAAAATATGACAGTTTTGTTGATCAAGTAAACAAATATGAGAATAATCTGTCAAATTTAAGTGACGATAAACTAAGAAATAAGACTAATTATTTTAAAGAGCAATTAGATAATAAAATTAATATCGAATCAATTTTACCAGAGGCTTTTGCAGTAGTAAGAGAAGCATCGAAAAGAACTTTAGGTATGAGACATTTTGATGTTCAGCTAATAGGTGGAAAAGTTCTTCATGAGGGTAAAATTGCAGAAATGAAAACAGGTGAAGGAAAAACCCTTGTTGCAACTTTAGCTGCATACGTAAATGCATTAGATAATAAGTCTGTTCATATAGTTACTGTTAATGATTACTTAGCAAAAAGAGACTCTGAATGGATGGGTAAAATATATAAATTTCTTGGACTAGATGTTGGATGTATAACAGCTGAAACTGATCATATAAAAAGACCAAATGAATATAATTGCGATATTGTTTATGCAACAAACAATGAAATAGGGTTTGATTACCTAAGAGATAATTTAAAAAATGATTATAATAATTTATGTTTTAAAAAAGATGCATTTGCTATTGTTGATGAAGTCGATAGTATTTTAATTGATGAAGCTAGAACACCATTAGTTATTTCTGCAGAAGCACAAACCGATATTAATATATACCCTAAAGTTAATAATATTATTAAATTTCTAAAGAATGATGATTATGAAATTAATGAAGAGAGTAAAAGCGTTCTATTATCTTCAAAAGGTATTGAAGTTGCAGAAACCTTATTAAAAAATAATAAATTAATTTTAAAAGGAACCTTACAAGATTTAGAGAATATTTCCTTAAATCACAATATTATTCAGGCTCTAAGAGCACACAAATTATTTGCGAAAGATAAAGATTATATTCTTAATGATAATCAAATCGTAATTATTGATGAATTAACGGGAAGACCAATGGATGGAAGAAGATATGGAGATGGTTTACATCAAGCAATAGAAGCTAAAGAGGGTTTAAAAATTCAGAAAGAAAATCAAACAATTGCATCAATAACCTATCAGAACTTTTTTAGAAGCTACAAAAAATTAAGTGGAATGACTGGTACAGCTTTAACGGAAGCAAAGGAGTTTGAGGGGATATATAACTTGCAAGTAGTTGATATTCCTCCAAATCTTAAACTCACTAGAATTGATAAAAATGATCAAATCTATATGACAAAGAAAGAGAAATACAATGCTGTAATTAATTTAGTTAAAGATCGGAATAAATTTCAAAACCAGCCCATTCTAATTGGCACAACTTCTGTTGAAAATTCTGAAATAATTTCAAAACTACTAACAAAAGAAAAAATTTCTCATAATGTTTTAAATGCTAAAAATCATAAAATGGAAGCTGAAATCATTGAACAAGCAGGAATTCCAGGTAACGTAACTATATCAACAAATATGGCAGGGAGAGGTACAGATATTAAGCTTGGAAATGGGAATGAAAAACTTAAAAATGAAGCTATCAAATCCGGTGGTCTTTTAGTTATTGGAACTGAAAGACATGAAAGCAGAAGAATAGATAATCAACTTCGTGGAAGATCGGGTAGACAGGGAGATATAGGTGAAAGTTTATTTTTTTTGTCTTTAGAAGACGATTTAATGAGAATATTTGGATCAAAAACTTTGGAAAATGTTTTAAACAAACTTGGCTTGAAAGATGGAGAAGTCATTACACATGGAATGATAACTAAATCTTTAGAAAGAGCTCAACAAAAAGTTGAGTCTCATAATTATGATTTAAGAAAACAAATATTAAAATTTGATGATATTTTAAATGACCAAAGGCAAATAATATATAAGAATAGAAAAGACATACTTCAAACTAATGATCAATCAAGTATTATAAAAGAAATGATTGATGATTATGTCGATAAAATAATTTTAGAAGCTATTCCACCAAAGAAATATAGTGCAGATTGGAATCCAAAAATATTAGTCAAAAAAACGAAGGAAGTTTTTGATATAGAACCACCTATATTAAAATGGTTTGAAGAAGAAGGTGTTGATGAAGAAGAGATTAAAAAAAGATTACATGATCACATTGCTCAAAAGTACGATGAAAAAAAACATAAATATTCATATGAGCTTTTAAAATTTGCAGAAAAAAGAGTAATGCTATTTCAAATTGATAAAGACTGGAGAGATCATCTTGCTGCTATAGATACATTAAGAGGAAGTGTAAATTTAAGAGCCATGGGAGGTAAGGATCCCTTTTATGAATATAAAAGAGAGTCATTTGATTATTTTGATGAAATGTTATCAACACAAAATGAAAAAGTTTTAAAAACTTTATTCAATATTCAATTAGTGGCCAATGAAAACAATACCCCTAACAAAAATAAAGATGATGATAGTACAAGAAGAATTATTTCGAAAAAAATTGGCAGAAATGAACCATGTCCATGTGGGTCAGGAAAAAAGTATAAACAATGTCATGGAGCCTAAATATTTGAAGTAATATTTAAATATTTTTGTTTTCTCTCTTTGACTAAATCGTCTAGTGAGACTTTTAATAAGGCTTCAATGTTTTTAAAAATAGTATTTTTAACAATTACAGATTGCTCTAATAAATTTCTATGAGCTCCACCAGGAAGCTCAGGAATAATTTCATCAATAATTTGATATTTTTTACAATCTTGTGCAGTCAATTTAAGTGTATTTGCAGCTTCTTGTGAGAAATCTGTACTCCTCCATAATATTGAAGCACATCCTTCAGGAGATATAACAGAGTATGTAGAATGCTCTAACATTAAAACTCTGTCAGAAGCTGCTATACCTATAGCGCCTCCAGATCCTCCCTCTCCTATTATTATTGAAATTGTTGGTGCGATTACATTTAGAAATTCAAGTATAGATGATGCTATTGACTCAGATTGTCCTCTTTCCTCAGCATCCTTTCCTGGAAAAGCTCCTGCTGTATCTACAAAAGTTATCACTGGTAAATTAAATTTCTCTCCTAACTTAACTAACCTTTGAGCTTTTCTATAACCCTCTGGTTTTGCCATTCCAAAGTTATGCTTTATCCTAGACTCCATAGAATTACCTTTTTCTGTACCTATAAATACTACTGACTGATTGTTAATTTTTGCGAAACCGCCAATAATAGCATTATCATCTGAGTATTTTTTATCACCATGAAGATAAACTATATCTTGAAAGATATTTATTAAATAATCCATAGTATGTGGTCTATCATTATGTCTAGATATTTGAACTTTTTGCCATGGAGTTAAATTTGAATAGATTTTTTCAAAAATTTGATTTTTTTCTAAATTTAACTTTTTAATTTTGGAAATATCTTTTTTGTCTTCTGCTTCAAGATTTTTTATTAATAGATCTATTTTTTCAATTTCTTTTTCAAATTCAAAATATTTTATCATTATAAAATTTTATAATTTTTGAATATTTCTAAAACAATTTCTTTAACAATTTTATCGTTTTTATAAGATTGGAAACCATCTAAAAGGAGTGCCAAATGACTAGGATGAATATCTTTCCACTCTTTATTATTTAATGAAATAGCAGAGTAGATCAATAGTAGTTCATCATTATTATCATAAATTGCTTTCTTAATATTTTCTATAATAAATATTGAAGGCATTAATCTTTCGTCATAAATGTTATTAAAATTGTGGAATAAAATGTTTTCTTGTTTTTTTTCTAAAATATTTAAAAGAATAAAAACTAATTCTTGATTATTGGCATTATTTTGATCTGAAAATTTATCAAAGTTGTTAGATATTATATCAACTAAGGAGTCTAATTCCTGACTAGAATATAAGTTTAAAAGTATTCTTACAAAAGAACTTTTGTCGTCGATACCATTGGTATTTTCATAAAAATTTATCCAACTAAGAGCCTTGTCAAAATTTTTATTATGAATATATGAAATTGCAATTTGTGGACTGTATTTTAAATAATCAGAAGTAATTTCAATTGATTCAATTATATTAAAAGTAAGAGAGTAAGCAATATGTTCAAGATTATTTTCTCTGGCAAAATCCCAAAAACTGATTAAAACTTCAAGTCTTTCTTTTGGGAATATTTGAATATTAATTAATTGAAAATAAAAAGACATTAAAATATCATTTTTTCCTTTAAGCTGTTCTAAAGTAGATTCTGGATTGTTGAGCTGATTAGAATTAAAGTCAACAGATTGATATAAAGCTGCAAGGCTATCAATAGATATGTTTTGATTTGTAAAACTAAGATTGGCTGCTTTTATTCTTAAATCTATTGGAGTTGATTTATTTAAAATAATTGGAATTGCCATATTGATTGGATCAACTTTCAAAAAATTTTCATTTAATGGAAGTTCTGCAATTCTGGCCATAGCACTATATAAGAAAAGTAATTCTGAATTAAGATTTTCAGAAAATTCAAAAATTTTATCTCCTTCAACATTATTTTCATTATTAAGAAGTAAAAATAATTCTTGAAAATTTTCATCAACATTAATTTCAGTTTCTAACATTATTGAATTTAATAATTGAGCTTCAGAGCTTTTATTTTGCAAAATTAAACAAAATATTTCAATCTTCTCAATTAAATTTTCTTTATTTTTGCCATTTGTATTAAATTGATCTTTAAAATTACATGCTTCCTCTAATTTAAAAGTAGATAACAAATAATTCATCTCAATTAAATTATAAAAAAATTCATTTTCATCATTTTCAATATCTCTAGATTTAATCATTGAATGAGCTCTAGAAATATTACCTACTGAATAGAAGTAATTTACAATAGAATAAAAAATATCCCTGTTTTTTTTAATTTCATAATTTAAATTTAAATCAAAAAGAAAATTGTTAAACTCGTTTTGAATAAAATTGGATTTAATGTTTTCGACATTAACTAATATTTCATTTAAATAATCTATTTCAACATCATTCCAAAAATTTTCATTTATTTCAATATTGTTTTCATCAACAATAATTTTGTTTTCTTTACTATCGTTTTCGTTATTATTATTTGAATCATCTTCGTTAATATTGATTAAATTGTCATCAAATCCTATATCTTCATTTTCATTTTCAATTTGATCAAGCACCATTTGATCAAGACTTTTATTTTCATGAAGCTCAATTACTTCAACCTCAGTCGAATATGAAGGAATACAAAGAAAAGCGAATATAATAGGTAACAATATTTTCATTTTATGTTTAAGTTATAGTCTTCGGTTATTTTAATTGATGGCGAAGGTATTTCAATTAAATACAAAGAAATTAATATTATTATAACTATTATAATTGAAATGTATAAAAAATATCTGTTTTTCATATAAAAATTAAAAAAAAAGACTATTATAGAAATAAATAATTTTTTTAAGCTATTTCTTAATGTAATTAAAATTTGTCAATAATAAGAAATATATAAAAAATGCTAAAATTCAAAAAAAATAATGTGAAAAATATATGTTTGGTGGGTTTTATGGGCTCTGGAAAATCAATTATAGGTAAAGATTTAAGTAAATTATATAATATTGAATTTTTTGATAGTGATTTAATTATTGAAAAAAAAGTTGGAAAAACGATAAATCAAATTTTTAGAGATTTTGGTGAAAAATTTTTTCGAGAAATTGAAGAAGAGGTTTGTCTTAATTTACTTGATAAAAATAATTGTGTAATATCTTTGGGTGGAGGCAGTATAACAAATTTTAAAATTAGAGAATTTATAGACAAAAATTCTTTATCTATTTATTTAAAAGTTAATAATAATATACTTCTTGATAGATTGAGAAGCTCCAAAAAAAGACCCCTACTGAATAAAAATAATAAAAAAGATATAATTAATAATCTTTTAAGTGAAAGAGAAATTTTTTATAATAATTCAGACTTAGTTATTGATAACAATTATGGTAAAAAAGAAACAATCAAAAAAATAAAATTAGAATTAAATGGAATATGAAAACTAAAATCCTGTTTAAAAAAAAATTACAATCAACTAAAATTATTATAAAAAATAATTATGTAAATAGTTATTTAAAAAAATTAAACAAAAGTAATAAAAAAATTTTTTGTATAGTTGATAATAAAGTTAAAAAAATAATTGAAAAAAAGATAATTAGCAAAAATTTTATAATTATTTATTTAAATTGTGGTGAACAAATTAAAAGCATTAAAAATTATAGCTTCTTAATTGAGAATTTGTTATCAAAGAATATTAATAGAGACTCAATTTTAATTTCAATTGGTGGGGGGTCCCTCGGTGATTTAACTGGATTTATAGCGAGTACAGTTTTAAGAGGTGTAGATTTTAAACTTATTCCAACAACTTTACTATCTCAGGTTGATAGTTCAATAGGTGGTAAAAATGGTATAAATTCTATTTATGGAAAAAATTTAGTCGGTACTTTTTATCATCCAAGTGAAGTTATTATTGACACAAATTTTCTTAGAACTTTACCAAAAAGAGAAATTAAATCAGGATACTCAGAAATTATCAAACACTCTCTCATTAATGATCTTAGTTTTTTTAATTGGTTAGATAAAAACTTTGATAAATTATTAAATTTAGATGTAAAGATATTGGAAAGAGCAATAAAACAATCATTAATGATTAAATTATGGTATGTAAAAAAAGATCAATATGAAAAATTAACCAATTATAATTCAAGAGCAATGCTAAATTTTGGTCATACAATTGGACATGCTCTAGAAACTTATTATAAATATAGTAAAAAATTTAATCATGGTGAGGCAATATCAATTGGTATGATTGCAGAATGTACAATTTCTAATAAATTAGGCTATTTGAGTGATAAAAATTTTGAAAAGATTATAAATCATTTTAAAAAAGCTAAATTAAAGATATTTGATAAAAATTTATCTAATAATCAAATTTATAAAAATATATTAAAGGACAAAAAAAACTCATATAGTAAAATAAATATAATTTTACTTAGAAAAATAGGTAAATCTTTTTTTAAAAGAAACATGAATATAAAACAAATTAAAAAAATACTTATAAATATATAATCAGTGATATCATTAATCCTTTTACTTTTACTAATTATATTAGTTATGCTCTCAGGTTTTTTGTCTGGATCTGAAACTGCAATAACGGCGACATCAAAAGCCAGAATAATATATAAAATAAAGAAAGGTAGTAAACGTGCTGAGTACGTTTTAAAAATTTTAAATGAAAAAGATAATGTAATTTCATCACTTTTATTGTCAAATAATTTAGTGAATATTCTAGCGTCTTCTCTAGCCACTGCCTTTTTTTATGATATCTTTGGTGTTAAGGGTATTTTCTATTCTACACTTATAATGACAGTTGTTTTAGTAATTTTTGCGGAAGTACTACCAAAAACATATGCAATAAATAAACCAACAAGAACTGCATTAATTATATCTCCTATTATTTACTATTTAAATAAATTTTTGTTTGTTTTTGTATTTATAATTAAACAAATAGTTAAATTAATTTATAATGATAAAGATAACAAAAAAACTGATCAACAATCTGAAGAAGAACTAAAAGGAGTAATTGATTTATACCAAACATCAAATCCTGATTACGAACAGGAAAAGGAAATGCTTCAAAGTATTCTTCAATTGAATGATATTACAGTTCAGGAAATATTTACACATAGAAAAAACATTTTTTCAATCAATAGTTCAATTGATACAAAGTTAATAATTGAAAAAATTAATAGCTCAAGATTTACCAGAATACCATTTTGGAAAGATAATCCAGAAAATATCATAGGATTACTAAATGTAAGAGCTCTAAATATAGATTTGGTTAATCATGAAAAATCAAAAGAAATTATCTTTGATAAAATTATAAAACCTTGGTTTATACCTGAAAATACAAATTTATTAGAACAACTTGTCGAATTTAGAAAAAGAAAAGAGCATTTGGCATTTGTTGTAGATGAATTTGGTGAATTACTAGGACTCATTACATTAGAAGATATAATTGAAGAAATCGTTGGTGAGATTGTAGATGAAATTGACATACCTGAAAATAATTTTAAACTTAATAATAATGGTAAAGTAATAGTGAGCGGTGAAAAAAACTTAAGAGATTTATACAAAAACTTTGATCTTGAGCCACCTGAGAGTGAGTCTTCAACAATAGCAGGTTATGTTCTAGAAATATCAAAAAAAATACCATTATTTGGAGATATTGTAAGTGACAAAGTATTTAATTATAAAGTTTTATCTCACTCTAGAAAACAAATATCCAGAATTGAAATTTCCAAAATTAAATAATCTTTATTTCCAATGAGTGTAAACCATTATCAAATTCATTTTTTAATAGTTCATTAACTTTTCTGTGTACTGATAAACTTTTTAAATTAGTTAATTTTTTTTTGCATAATATAATTTTTATATGAGTCTCTCCTTCACCATTAAATTCGTTATGACCATTATGCAAATGTGAATTATCAATTATTTCAAAAGAAAATTCTTTTAACTTTTCTAATAGTAAATTATTAATTCTTTGCTTACGATTCATATTTTTTGATCTATATATACATTCTGAATGACAAAACATAAAATAGATATTAAGAAAAAAATACTTTCATGGGAAAAATCTCATATTAGAAAATGTGATAGAGAAAACTGTAATAAAAAAGGTGAATTTAAAGCTCCAAAATCTAGAATATCTCTTAATGAATACTTTTATTTTTGCTTAGAGCATGTGAAAGAATATAATAAATCATGGGATTTTTATAAAGGTCTTTCAGTAAATCAAATTGAAAATTCAATGAGACATGACATTATATGGAATCGCCCATCCTGGCCTTTAAAAGGCAATCCCTACAAGGTAATGGAGCAAATAAACAATTTTTTTAATGAAGAAATTGATGAGTTTAATCCTAAAGAGGGGGAAAATAGTTTCTTTAAAAACAAGCTTTTAAATGAAAATTTAAGTATAGAAGAAAATGAAGCCTTGAAGATATTAAACTTAAAACTACCTCTAACTATGGATAAAATTAAAAAAAACTATAAAAAACTAGTGAAAATATTTCATCCTGATGTAAATGGAAATAATAAAACTGCAGAAGAAAAGTTTAAAGAAATAAATAAATCTTATAAAATTATTCTTCAAAAATTTAAAAATGAACAAAGAGTCTATAATAGAAATTAAACCAAATAAAAAAATTAATACTGAGAATATTTTTGGTGTATCATGTAATTTTGATGTTGTAGGTTTTGAAGACGCAACCGATCATGTTCCTGATCTTGACTCATCATATAAATTTGATCCACAAACCACTTTGTCAATTCTGGCAGGATTTGCTTGTAACAGAAGAGTTCTTATTCAGGGCTACCATGGAACAGGTAAATCTACACACATTGAACAAGTTGCCGCTCGACTTAATTGGCCATGCATAAGAGTTAACTTAGATAGTCATATCAGCAGAATAGATTTAATTGGAAAAGATGCAATTGTTTTAGAGAGCGGTAAACAAGTTACCAAATTTCAAGATGGAATACTTCCGTGGGCTTACAAAAATCCAGTTGCATTAGTTTTTGATGAATATGATGCTGGCAGACCAGACGTAATGTTTGTAATACAGAGAATATTAGAAACGGAAGGTAAATTAACTCTTCTTGATCAATCAAGAGTAATTAAGCCAAATAAATATTTTAGACTATTTGCCACTGCTAACACTGTTGGTTTAGGCGATACCTCAGGATTATATCACGGAACTCAACAAATAAATCAAGGGCAAATGGATAGATGGAATATAGTTTCAACATTAAATTATTTAAGTAATGATCAAGAATGTAAAATTATACTAAGCAAAATAAAAGGACTTAACAATAAAGATGGCAAAGATATTGTAAAAAGTATGGTTGCTACAGCAGACCTTTCAAGGTCTGGATTTATTAATGGAGATATTTCTACAGTAATGAGTCCAAGAACCGTTTTAACTTGGGCAGAAAATTATTTACTACTTAATGATATTGAATACGCGTTTAAATTATCTTTTTTAAATAGATGTGATGAAATGGAACGTCCGATTATTGAAGAATATTTTCAAAGGTCTTTTGGAATTGATATTAAAGATGCCAAGGTAGTAAATGTTAGAGAATAACGAATTTATTGAAGAATTTAAAAAATCTCTTTCTGCAACAGTAAAATCAATTGGTAAAAATGACGAAATAGAAATAAATTATGTTAAGGAAAATCCGTCAATAATAGGAAATACTATTAACCTGACTGAACCAAATATTGATAATATAAAAAAAAATCTAAATTATTTAAGAGCAGAAGCTGACTCACTAGCATTAGAATTTAGATTACATTCAAAAGAAATTCACAAAAATTTTATTAATAATGATGAAAATTCAAATGAAATTATTAACGTTCTTGAACAAACTAGAATTGAAGTGAAGGGTGGCCAAGAATTTCAGGGAATTAAAAAAAACTTAACTATTAAACATATTCACGATTTAAATAAGATATCTTCAAATTTGGACAATAATGAACTAAGCAGTGCTTTTAAATATATTGCTTATCAAGAATTACTTGGGGAAAATTTAGGGGAAAGAACTATAAAATTTAAACGAATTATTTCAGAAAAACTCGGTAAAAATTATTTATCATTTTTTAAAAAATTAAAAGAAAATATTGATGATCAAGAAAAATTTACATCAACAATATTAGATACACTAAATGAACTTGGTTTATTAAATAAAAATAATGATCAATCTACTAATGAAGATCTGAATGAAGAAGAAATTGATGATAATAAAGAAAATGAAGAAAATGATAATAAAAATAATGATGAAAACACAGAGTCAAACATTGAAATGCAATCAACTGAAACATCAATAGAACAATCATTTGCTGTGGACCAAAGTGACGAAATGGGAGATGATAGCAGTGAGACAGAACTCAATTATTTTCCAAAAATTGATAAATTTAACGATTTAGATAATTATAAAATTTATAATAATAGTTTTGATGAAATAATTAATGCTGATGAGTTATGTGATATTAAAGAATTAGAAAAATTAAGACGTAATCTTGATCAACAAGTTTTTACATTTCAACCATTAATAGTAAAAATAGCAAACAGACTCCAAAGAAAACTTTTGGCACAACAAAATAGACATTGGGACTTCAATATGGAAGAGGGGTATCTTGATACATCAAGACTAGCAAAAATAATTGCAAATCCAAATAACAAATTAAGTTACAAAATTGAAAAAGAAATAGAATTTAAAGACACTGTAGTGTCGTTATTAATTGATAACTCCGGATCTATGAGAGGAAGGCCTATAACAGTTGCTGCTCTATGCTCAGACATTCTTGCAAAAACTCTTGAGAGATGTTTAATAAAAACTGAAATTCTTGGATTTACAACAAAAGCATGGAAAGGTGGAAAATCCAGAGAAAATTGGATTAAAAATGGCAAACCCTCTAATCCAGGTAGATTAAACGATTTGAGACACATAGTTTACAAGTCATCAGATGCACCATGGAGAAGGTCTAAAAGAAATTTAGGTTTACTTTTAAAGGAAGGAATTTTAAAGGAAAATGTTGACGGAGAAGCCTTATCATGGGCCTATAAAAGATTATCACTTAAACAAGAGAAAAGGAAAATTCTCATAGTTATAAGTGATGGAGCACCAGTTGATGACTCTACTTTATCAGTCAATCCAGGAAATTATTTAGAAAAAAATTTAAGAGACGTCATAAATGAAGTCGAAAAAAATAAAGAAGTTGAACTTATAGCAATTGGCATAGGTCATGATGTGTCAAGGTATTACAGTAAAGCTGTAACTATTATGGATGTTGATCAATTAGGTGAAGTTTTATTGAATCAATTATCTACAGTATTTTCAATTAATTAATTATTAAGCCATTCACTTTTTGTTTTTTCAAATTTATTATTATTTATTGAGTCTCTAATAATTTCCATCAAGTTATTCATAAAAAATATGTTATGATTTGTTAAAAGTTGTAATCCAAGAAGTTCGTTAGCAGCAAATAAATGGTATAAATATGATAATGAAAAATTTTTACATGTGTAACATTTACAATTATTATCTATTGGATTCAAATTTTCTTTGTACTTAACATTTTTTAAATTAATTTTTCTTTTTTTACCTTTTATTAATGCAGAACCATGCCTGGCTAATCTTGTTGGGCTTACACAATCAAAAGTATCTACACCCTGATCAACAAAATGCCAAATATCGACAGGATCGCCAATACCTAATAAATGAACTGGTCTTGAGTTGTTTAATTTTGAAGCTGTGAAACTTACAACTTCTTGCATTTCTTCTTTATTTGATCCAAGACTGCCACCTATGGCAATACCAAAGGTATCAATTTTATTTTGATTAAAGTCAATACTTTCCTCTCGCAGATCTCTAAAAACCCCACCTTGAATAATACCATATATCTCTTGAGATCCCGAGGATCCACTTTTAGGATCATATCTAGTTTTTGAATTAAATGAGTTTATAGATCTTTGAGCCCATCTATGACTTCTTAACATTGAATTAGATGTATAATCTTTATTTACATTAAAAGGAGTACATTCATCAAAAACTACAACAAAATCTGCTCCAAGATCTCTTTGTATTTGAATTGATTTTTCTGGAGATAATAAAAGATTTGATCCATCAATATAAGATTTAAATACTGCACCTTCTTCATTAATATTCAACAATGTTTTTTTAATCTTTGAATTTGATTTTCTTCCTTTAATTTCATCAGCAACTGAACCATGGCCAAGGGAAAATATTTGAAAACCACCACTATCTGTTAACATTGGACCATTCCAACCAATAAATTTATGAAGACCTCCATGATTAGCAATTAGTTTACTACCTGGCTGTAACATTAAATGGTAAGTATTAGACAGGATAATTTGAGTCCTATTCTCTTTTGCATCCTTTGTAGAAAATGATTTCAAAGCTGCCTTGGTCGCACAAAAGATAAAGGCTGGAGTTTTTATATCACCATGTGGGGTAGAAATTATACCAGTTCTGGCGTTACTATTTTTTAGTTTTTTATTAATTTTCCATAAAAAATTAGACATCAGTTTTTTTTATAAAAAACTTAGCAATATAAATAAATGGCGTATCTAATAAAGCGATTATGACTCTGAGTAAATATGTTCCTAAAATATATATCATAATTACATTGTACATACTTGCAGGATCTGGATTTAATAAAATCCAAGCAAAAATACTGAATACTGTGTTATCTAGCAATGATGAAACTACTGTCGAAAAATTATTTCTAAACCACAAATATTTTTTATTAGTTGCATTTTTTATATAATTATAAAGCCAAACATCAAAATATTGACTAATTAGATAAGCAATCATACTTGCAATAAAAAACCTAGTCATTGGTGTAAATACATTTGTCAAACTTTCCTGAATCCAATCTTCAGATGATGGCTTAAAACCTATTGTAATAATCATTAATAAAGTCATGAAAAGAAACGCACAAAAACCAATAACAATATTAATTCTAGCTTTTTCTTTACCAAAATATTCAGATAGAATGTCAGTACATAAAAATGTTGAAGCAAAGAGTATTGTTCCTAAAGCAACAGGCTCTGGAGAATAAAAAAAATCAACAGTTTTTAAAACCTGTATATTACCAGCAATTACTGCCAAAGCAGAATATATATAAATTCCTATATATCCAAATAATCTCAAGAAAATTAAAATAGAAATAAAACAAAATAGTAGCATTAATAACCACATTAATTCTGTGCTTAAAGAATTAAGATTTGTTGTTAAGTCGTAGAAAAAACCCATTTACAGAATTTTAATTTGATTTAGACAAAATTGTTTTTTTTAATTTCTTTGCCTTTGTAGGTAATTTTGAGTTTGGTGTATTAATAAGGAACTCATCAAGTCCACCTTTTTTTTCAACAGTTCTTATAGTGCTAACAGCCACTTTCAATTGAAAATTTTGACCTAATATTTCACTAGTAAAAGAAATGTTTTGAAGATTAGGTTTAAATCTTCTTTTTGTTCTATTCTTAGCATGACTTACATTATTGCCAGTTTGAAAAGATTTACCAGTTAATTCGCACCTCATTGACATAATTTGATGCTAGTAAATATATATACTGCTTTGTCAAGTACTCTTAAAGACTAAAATCCTCAATAAGATAAGTTGGTTCTATTTTATGATTTTTAATTAATTTTTTAATTTTATCCAAATCTTTATGAATGCCAGATTTGACAAGTATACTATCAATTTTAAAATTATTTGCTCCTTTAATATCATGAAAAATAGAGTCGCCAATTGCTATAGTTTTACTTTTGTCCAATTTTATCGATTTTGTAGTTTCAATATAAATATCTTTCTCAGGCTTGCCTTGAATAATTACATCACCACCCATTTTTTTGTAAATTTCTGCAATTGCACCCATACAAAAAATATTTTGATTATTATTTTTTTCTACTGTTTCAAAATCTGGATTAGCACAATACATTGTTAATTTTTTTTCTATAGCTTTATCTAATATTGGAGTATAATCAATTAGAGGCATGTTATAAAATGGTGTGCATGCTAATATGATTTCAGCATCATCAACATTATCAACAAAAGACAAGTTCAGTCCTTTTCTAAACAAAATACCATCTTCTTTGCTATCATCATATATATGAAAGCATTTTTTTCTATTGCCTGATTGATCATATCTTTTATTAATATAGTTCCAAATCATTTCACCACTTGTTAAAATACTAATAAAAGATTTTTTTTTAAAACCTAATTTAGGTAATCTATCTTTCGAGGATTTAGTTCTTTTTGAAGAGTTAGAAATTATAAATAAATTTTTGTTCTTTTTATTTAAGTATTCTATAGTTTCAATTGCATGTTTATAACCATTTTCTCCATTATGCATAACACCCCATTGATCAATAATATAATTTTCATATTGATTCACAATTTCAGAAATTGATTTTATTTTTATCATAATTAAACTGACTTACCTACTACCTCTGAAATATTTTTGTAACCATCAGTTTTGATTAAATCGATTAATTCATTTTTAATTCTTGAGATTAATAAAGGGCCTGAAAAAGTTAAAGCTGTGTATAATTGGGTCAAAGACGCACCTGATTTTATTTTTTCATAACAATCACTTCCATTTGATATACCTCCTACACCTATCAATATAATTTGACCATTTGTTAAATTATACATTTTTCTTAAAATATTATTTGAATTTTTAAAAAGAGGTTTTCCACTTAAGCCTCCATTATTTAATTTATTTTTAGATAATAAATTATTTGGTCTAAAGGTTGTGGTATTTGTTAATATTAATCCATCAATATTATTTGCTAAAGAAATTAATGCTATATCTCTAAGTTGATCTTCATTTAAATCAGGAGAAATTTTAATAAAAACAGGTTTTTTATTTATACTTTCTATTTCCTCCCTCTTTTTTACAATTTTTTTTATTAAATTTTCTAAGTTTTTTCTTAATTGTAAATCTCTAAGGCCTTCAGTATTTGGTGAAGAAATATTTATTGTAATATAGCTTGCTACACTTCCCAATTGCTCCATTCCAAATAAATAATCATCATTAGAATTTGCACTGTTTTTATTTTTTCCTAAATTGATTCCTATAATTTTATTCTCCACAAAAGTTTTTTTTAGTTTTGATATATTTTTTTTTACATTTTTTGATCCTTTATTGTTAAAACCCAAACTGTTAATAATTGCATTATCTTTTTCCAGTCGGAATATTCTTGGTTTTGGATTACCTATTTGTGGCAATGGAGTGACAGTTCCAACTTCTACAAAACCAAAACCAATAGAAAACATCGATTGAATTACTTCAGCATTTTTATCAAATCCAGCTGCTAAACCTACGGGATTAGGAAAATCTAACCCAATTAAATGTTGAGATAATATTGGATCATCAATATTATTTAAATTAAATCTATAGTATTTGAGTGCATTTATTGTAACAGAATGCGCTAGTTCGGGCGGTAGTAATTTTAAAAATTTTATTGAGCTGTTAAACAAAATTTAATTATCTATTAATTTTTTTATATAATCAACAGTTTCTATTACTCCAAATAATTTAATAAACGAACCTAATCTTGGACCTTGTTCTTGACCAAGTAAAACCTGATACACCAACTTAAAAAAATCCTTTAAATTTTCAAATTTATGTTTTTTTCCAATTTCATATAAATGTGTTTGTATATCTTCTGCAGTGCTTACAGAAGAAATATCATTTTCTAATACATTAATAATATCAAAAAAAATATTCTTGTTACTATTATCAATTTTTACATATTTTTTATTAGGTAAAATAAAGTCATAATAGTAATTTAGTGCGTAATCTATAAGACGATCAAACTCTTGATTATTCTTCGGATTTAAATCTTTGTCATATTTATTTATAAATGACCATATTACTTTCTTATCATTTGAATTAGATATACTAACTAAATTAGTTAAAGTATTAAAACTTATTTCTGACTTGAATTTTTTTGGATTTCCTAAGTGAATATGCCAAATTGGATTATCATATTGCTTATTTATATCTAAAGTAGAGTATGAATTGTAATGAGAAATATAATCGTCTACAGTTTTAGGAATTACATCAAAATGTAGTTTCTTTGCAGATTTAGGTTTTTGAAACATATAAAGTGCAAGACTTTCAGGAGATGCATAACGCAACCAATCGTCTACACTTATGCCATTTCCAACTGATTTAGAAATTTTTTCACCTTTTTCATCAAGAAACATTTCATAAATTAAATTTGTTGGAGGTTTTTTATCAAGCGCTCTACAAATTTTTGATCCTAAATCTACACTTTCGGTTAAATCTTTTCCACACATTTCATAATCTACATCAAATGCCATCCATCTCATTGCCCAGTCAACTTTCCATTGCAACTTACATTTTCCATTAGTTACTTCAGTTTCAACTAACTTATCTAGAGATGGATCTCTGTAAATTATTGTTTTAGAATCCATTTTATATTCTTCAATTTTTACTTGAAGTACCTCTCCTGAGTTTTCACTTATGGGAAGAAAAGGGCTGTAAGTTTCTTTTCTCTCCGCTCTTAGAGTAGGTAAAATAATATCTAAAATTTTGGGATAATTATCAAATATATCCAATATTGTATTGTTGAAATCACCATTTTTATATCTTTCCGTAGAACTAACAAACTCATATTCAAAACTAAACTCGTCTAAAAAACTTCTTAACTTGGAATTATTATGATGTCCAAAACTTTCGAATTTACCAAATGGATCAGGTATAGAGGTTAACGGCTTACCTAAAAATTTTTCTAGCATTTCTTTGTTTGGAACATTTTCAGGAACTTTTCTTAAACCATCCATATCATCAGAAAATGTAATCAATTTGGTTGGGCAATTAATTATATAACTAAAGGCATTTTTTACCATAGAAGTTCTTACAACCTCTCCAAAAGTTCCAATATGAGGTAAGCCTGAAGGACCATATCCTGTTTCAAACAAAATAGAGCCCTTAGCTGGAATTCTAAAGTTTTGTAAACCACCATTTTTTTTGATAATTTGAAGTGCTTCTTTAAAAGGCCATGCTTTTAAGGATTGTACCAATTCTTTATCAATCATTTATTTTGCTCTAATTCTAATTTTCTTACCCAATAGCAACTTTAATGAGTTTGTGAAATTAAAAATTTCGGATCCTAGTTTATTAAATATCTCATTTTCTAGCTCATTTACATTGCCAATAATATTATTAATTAAATTAATTCCAGCTGATGTAAGAATTAAACTGTCAGATCTTTTATCTTGTGGTTGTTTTTTTAGAATAAGTTTTTTTTCCTCTAGATTTGAAACACGCAAGCTTACAACAGATCTATCAATTGATGAATTTTTACATATTGTTTGCTGTGTAATATTCTTATTTTTTTCCTGTAATAGATAAATTGTTTCTAAAATCAGGTATTCATTTATAGTTATTTTACTAGCTTTTAACTTTTGTCTAACTCTAGATTGCCATAAATTTGAAGTTTGCCAAATTAGTAATGCTAATCTATTCTCATTAAGAGAAGTGTCTGCCATAGTTTTTATACAAACTGTTTGTATACAAATTAA
>MDSW01096582.1_pt1 | contig 48968 bp, 50 predicted proteins | sample 811171 | NCBI WGS metagenome assembly MDSW01 (sample SAMN05326641, study PRJNA326480) | marine metagenome | isolation source: seawater | place: Atlantic Ocean: North West | collected 2012
AACGAAAAGAACGCGAAGAACGAAAAGAACGCGAAGAACGAAAAGAACGCGAAGAACGAAAAGAACGCGAAGAACGAAAAGAGCGCGAAGAACGAATACAAAAAGAACGCGAAGAACGAATACAAAAAGAACGCGAAGAAAGAGCACAAAAAGAACGAATTAATAGAGCACAACAGGAACGAAACGAAGAAGAAGACATTGAGAAGAACAATTCTGATATGGAAGAAATTATTATAGACCGAGACTATATATCACAGGTTGGAAGCAAAGTGAGTGTGTGTTGCTTATTCGGTTACAGATGTATTCTATTAAATTTTGCAGCAGTTGCTATTTTTATATTGACGAGAATACTGTTTAATCTTGAATCATCATCTAATGTCTAATAACACATTTTTTAGAATATCGTCACATGATTGCGTTAACATGTTTAATTCGTCTTGTTCGCAATCAATCGCATACACAACAATATCTGGATCTGCAGAATTTCGAGCAACCATGCACATATTTGTCGCCCTCTTGGATATAGATTGACACAAACGATTCATTTGAAATAACATCACCCCTAATTTTTCTTTTTCGGCAACAGCGACATCAGCTAATTTTAAAAACTGTTCAAGCTCTTCAAGCAAACACTCAAGCGCATCATCTTGAGCAAGCAACTTGAACTTGTCCAATACACTTGGAAAGGTTGTGTTACTGATATACTCATAGTCATTGTATCCCTCATGACGCTTGCTAATCCTATTCTTTATCAAGAAGTAAGTTATACCAACAGTCGCAAGAACTCCGACCTCAGACAATATATTTGTCAATTTCAATTGCATTTTATAGCAATCTTAATTTTTTTTTCTCTCACTGGAACTCATTATAAAATTTTTTTTTTCGACAAAAAATGCAGTCGCTCATCGTTCGTCATATCAAGCATGGTGAATGCATTCCTTCGGAAGAAGAAAACTCATTTCACCCTGCTATCACACGAATGTTCAAGCAAAATTCATATACAGTCATGCTCACTGGAAAAACGAAATTGCAAGTCTGGACATTAAAGTCTGACGACAAGATGTCCAAATCTTGTCCTCAAGGAGGCTACTACCTTGCTCCTCCTATCGTCTTTGACGGTCGACACCCATCTATAAACATAAGGGAACACAAGAGCGAAGATGACAAAGATGATCTAGATGCAAAATTTTATCAAAACTGTCATGCTTCTTTGCAGTCTATGTTTGAGATACATTGCAGTGATTCATTCAACTATTTACAAGACGAGTACGCATTCAAGACACGATTGATCACTGTGTTCTCTGTTGTGATGGCGAAAAACATGCATCGTACTCATACAGAATTGAAGCCACTAAATGGTTTTGATTCTTCTTTTGAACACTTGGATCAAATGTTCTCCACTGAAGACATCAATACCCTACAAAATGTGTTTGCAGAAGGATATGAGTTCTGCGATAAGTTCATTCAAGAGCACAATATATCAAAAAATATGCCCGCTGAGGCCACTCGTCTAATTTCGTTATCTGGAGCGTGCATTGTTAGTCAACTTGCTCAAGATACATCATATTCAACACATACTGTTATGGATTCTTTGCTTACTCCTGCAAGCTTGAGGAAGAATTTCTTCACAGCGTTTCAAGAGATTTTGGAATTTGCAAAAAAGTCAAAGCATAAGTGCATCGATCTCATAGCAAACGCACTATTGCTTGGAGAACGTGTCATACAAGACTTTTTAGACATAAGTCTGTTTGTTGAGGAGCAAACTACATGCGCAATGTGCTCAAACACAATTCAATGCATAGACATTGTGGTTGGAGATTGCACGACATGCACCAATTGCAAAAGAATGTTGTGTAATAAGTGCACAACCTGCTCATGTCCTTGCTTTACGACAAAAGGTTGTCTACAAGGACTTTTCAAGCAATGGACTATTTGTCAAGAAGCAACGAGCAAAAGTGTCAAGCTTACAGAAGAATTGCTTCGGACGAAGAAACAAAACGAAACGCTATGTCGAAAAAATATTGAAGGTCTTAAGAAGACGGAAGAATCTGAGAAGAAGCTTTCTATGACAAAGTATACGGTGGATTCTTTGACTGCTGAGAAAAAGGAGTTGAAGACAGAGCTCAAAAAAATGACAAAAGAAGTCAAGCAACTGAACGACAACAAGATTAATGCAGAAAATGCTTTGGCCGCCGAGAAGAAAAAAGAACACGACCACAAATCGATTTCTGCTGTTCAACTTGAAATCTTTCGGCGCAGCCTGAATGATGTCGACATGGACAAAATATGCATGTACAAGCGACAACAAAAAACGGATCAGGATCTAGATCAGCTGCATTACCAATTACATGTCGAGCAGGATAAATGCAATAAAGTTTGCACGGAGTTATGTATGGCGCAGCAAGAGATGGATATGGCGCAGCAACAATTGGCCGAAAAGGAAGCTGAAATAGCAGCGCTCAAGCAAAGTATAAAGCAAATCGAAAACGAATGGAATCACACATTTGACGATATGCAAAATCAACTGGGTGTAATGTCTGAGCAAGTGACGAAACTACAAAAGAAAGACACAAAGACAATTGGAACATGCACAAGTACTATCAAAACATCGGAGGCTTCTACAAATACATTGTCAGAAGCTTCTACGCAATCAGAAGCCTCCACGGATGTGGAGGAACGGATTCGGCGTTTGGAGAAGGTAATGCAACCACCAATGCAACCACCAATGCAACCACCAATGCAACCACCAATGCAACCTTACATGCAGCCACATATGCAGCCACATATGCAGCCACATATGCAGCCACATATGCAGCCACATATGCAGCCACCGATGCAGCCACCGATGCAGCCACCGATGCAGCCACCGATGCAGTCACCCATGCAGCCGCATATGCAGCCGCACATGCAGCCGCATGTGCAGTCACACATGCAGCCGCACATGCAGCCGCATGGAAACTGGTCGGAACCATCATTTCAATACATACCACCACAATATATGCAAAACGCGTATGTATAGTGAAGGTTGGCGTGAAAGTTGATGTCGGTCATGTCAATAGCGATGAGGTGTTGTGCTCTGAAACTTTTTTGACGTCATCATTGACGTTATATCATTGAAAGCAATGCAGTAATAACTTCGTGAAATGTCATTTTTAGTTGCAGCATTAAGGTATTACAAATTGTTGTATTCGACAAAATTGTAGGTCTGACTACTGGTGATCCTGATATACTCATGTATTGATAACCTGTAACATACGGTGATCCAAATGATGGGTAAGGACATTGCGCGATATCTGTGCATTGAGTTATACAATAATCATCAAACCGGCAATTCGAATCATGTAAATAGTAAAAAAGTTGATATGTACTGACAAACATATTACACTCTACTGTTGTCAAACACTCTTGTGAGTATACGCTCATTGCTAAGATAAGAATAGAAAATATACGCATTTTTAAATTAGGCAGGAAAAATTTTGCTCAAGCATTATCTGTTCAATATTTTTTTGTATTCGGAAAGAAATGTTTCATAATGGCTTGAGAAGATTAAGTCAAAACATTGATGAAGATAAACCATACTGGTGGCTCATAGCTTCTTTATCAACCGCTCTTTTCCTAATTTCATTGTCACCAATCGTAGTTCAATATTGTCTTTCTAATCAATTTGTGACATCTGTAAAAACAATATCAAAAGAAAAGCAATTAAAACCGGTAATCGAACCGAAAAAAAGTAAAATTGTTTACATCAAACCCGCTTCAAACGCTGATTTACCATTCTTGAAGAAAGGTGTTACACGAAAGGAGTACTTGTCACGCTAAACAATTTTCTGCGACCGTTGACAAAAGATCCCATGGTTTTAAATACTCTATTGATACAGGTACAGTATTATTTTTTTTACCACAACATTCCTGTGGAATCGCAATTTCAAATACATTTTTCGTAAACCACTCATCGCTCATTGATAATATAGCAGTTTCCTTCCCCCATGAATTTTGTACTTTCCAACGTTCTGGTTTGCCATGCGAGTCCAGATTGAATCCAATAAGTAGCATAGCATGACTGGGTTGAATACAACGACAATTCATCATCTCTTCTTTCGACATGGAATTTTCAATCGAAAATAATTTTTCGTATTCTACAGCATCGCAAATCATTAATTTTCTACTGAAATCAGCACCTCCACGTACAGTTGCTGTAAACCATACGGGAATGTGGAGAGATAAAGTCATCATACAAGCGCTTTTGATATCTTCGATTGATTGCACATAAAACTTGTGTTGATCCATTTGCTGATAATTGTTTGTTGGGAAAACCACACACATGTCTACTTTTTTATTCGGCGCATGATTCAAACATAAGTAAGAATCAATGTCTATGAACTTGTTTAGAATTCTGAACAATTCATTCGGACTTCCTGAAAATGTGATTCCGTTTGTTTTTTCGTACAATCGTACATGAGTGGGTGGCAGAGCTAAACACATGGTAATAATCTTATGAATCTTCAAAATATGAGATTCAATGTTTTCAGTTGTCACTTGTGTACTAACTTGTCGCAAATATTGCGCAATTACACGATTTAATTGGCCTGAATTCTTCGATTGAAAAGTTTGTGGATACGATTCTGATGTTGTGATTCCATATTTTTTAATAAGAAAGGTAAACATGGAAAAAGTTCCACCGTCACAAATAGGTTCCTCCAACAAATGATACATAGTACGTTCGTCAATTTTTTTCACTGAAGTATTATGCTCTAGCATGCGATGCAGAAAAACAACACTTCGTTCAAGCTTATCGTAAAACATCAAATATGTGATAGATGGCACGATCTCAATACCGTTTTTTTTTGCTAGCGTTGATATCATAGTCAATCCGGCTTGTAACCAACATGTACCTGTTTTATATTGATTCAATGGTTCAATCAATTTTGGTATTTCTTGTGAAAATACATCGTCTATACGAGCCTGTGGATTTTTGGATATTTTCGCTATAGAATGATTATACAAGGCAGATGTAAGAGTACTGATTTGATTATCTTTTTTGAAGTTTTCTTGAGTGTCAAGAATATTGGACAACGATGTAATGTAATACATTTTTACTAAAAAGGAAAAAAAAACAATCCTAATGTTTTCGGCGATGTTTGGACTCCTCTTGCAATATCTTTAAAATGTCTAACGCACATGACGAAATTTTTACATATGAATTCATGCGAATACTTTGTTTTATCATTTCACAGGTATCGAACCATACTCGAGTTGCCAAAATAAGAGCACCTACGGCGATGACATGAGACACCTGCATGCATTCATTCTTTTTTATTTTAACTATAATTTGATGTGATCACAAAATAGCATGCCGTATAGCATTTCTCATATATTTTGAGGAAAAATGAATTGAAGGTTTTATTTGTAAACGTGAAAGCATCAACTTGAATAAATTATTAAGTGAATGTGAATCAATTTGTAAATCGGGTGGTAATCTTATTTTCTTCGTAGATTCTTGATTACGATCATTTTCATAATTCCAATACGACTGACCCAAAACTTTCATGACATATTCATCTTTCTTTTCAAGGTCTTGATCGCCAACTTTAAGCTTTGAAATGTTCAAAGTGATATCTTCTTCATCTAAAAGAGACACAAAATAGAAAAAAGTGTCCCAAAATACTTTATCATACTTTTTTAGTTTGTCTTTTTTTTCTTCTTCTTCCAACAATGTCCTTATACGATGATGGATATCACAATTAAACATGATGCTGAACTCAATATTTTCGGAATGAATAATAAAATTATAGAATTTTGTATCGTCATAATCAAGAATTCTGCATGTTGTAAAGTCATCATTGTCTGCTGTTGCGGCGTTAACTGGTACAAGAGGAACAATATACACCATATTATGTTTCGTGATATACGCCAATGATCCTACAATCTCAAATTTTTCTTTTTTCCTCTTCCATTTGTCGAATTCTTCTTGATTAACAAATAATGGTTTTGAAACAAATAAGAAGTTGCTATTGTTATATTCAAATTCTTCATCACACTTACCTTTTGAATCATTCTTTAAAACACTTAGATTTCCATTACCTTTAAATATACTTTCGATGTTTTGGGAACAAAAGAAGAGAAATATTTCTGCGGCGGATTTGTTTTCGAAATCATGCACATTCTGTTTCAAATGAGATACTTCAATTTTTTTGAAATGGACATAATTTTTATTTGAATCACTCAGAGATATAAAAGGCACTGTTTTATCATACATGACATGATACTCTTCGTCTTCTTTGTTAAGAGAACTAAACATTTGTATTCCACCATCATATGCTTGAACAGAATTCACAGTAAATATGTTTGGGTTTTGTAAAGGAATATTGCAGCAGTCTGCCGCCGCGCCCGCCGCAGATGGCAGCGCCCTCGTGATTTCCTGAGTTTTCTTACCACTTTTTATGTTTTTTAAAAGTTCTTTGATTAAATTATCAGTTCCAGATTGTTTTTCATATTCGAAAATTCTGGATTCTTTTGGTGTCCATGAAACTACAAAACAATGATTTATTTTCATCTCATTGTCAACCAAAGAATTCACAAGCGCAACGTGACTATAAGCTTGTAACTCTACTCTTTCTGGGACCTTTAAAAACGGCGGAGTTGGCGGATTGTGACACTTGACTTCTACAGTCGCATACAATTTGTTATCTTTAAAAACAAAGCCATCCGGTGTACCACCAAATTCTACATTCTTCATTTTATAGAAATGCGTATTATGAACAACCTCATATTCACCTGTTTTCGAAGTTTCCAAATGATGCATCAAAGTAAGTAAGGCATCTTTCTCATGCAAACCGTACGCAGTAATTATCGCATCAGGCTTAGGTTCTTTTGTTTGCCTTGCCTTTGAGTACAAAGTACTTGAAGTTGCAATACTCCCATCACGTTCACTCTTACTTGCGAATAATGTAATCATCGATGGCATACTCACATCAACACTCTTCAAGCGAGAAGAAGTCAATATTTTAGAAAATCCCATCCGTCCTTTCAAATATGGCGACAATCCACACTTGAATCGTATACCTTCTTCGACTTCCATAGGTGCGAATCTACGATTCAAATAGTAATTATATCCCACCCCAGGAATGTGAAAATATTCTTTACCTTCTGATTTGGAACTATCGTCCTTTATTTTCTGAATTTTTGCTTTATCCGTTGGCGGATATAAGACTGGAATTAAATTCTGTAAGTCTGTGATTTCGAATCCAGATTCGAATGCGAGGGGACCTTGTTTATTGGATTGAACGACATTATCCATGTAAGTCACTTTGCAATCTTTTGTAAAAAACTGTGAAAAGTTATTAAATATACACGGACCTCTATATTTTTTCACTCGATGAATTTCTTTAAATTCTGTATTATTTCCTTGTACTATCTTTGCTTGTAAAACTGAATTGTCTGTATCCAAACGACGAGGTTTTGAATAATCTACTTTATCAGGTAATTTATCAAGAACTCTTAAAAATAAGTTGTCTTCTTCCTTAACCGCAATCACCATGTAATTTTTCTTATCTATTTCGACGTCGTAAATACAATCTTCATGCAAAACTTGAACAAACGAACAATCCGTCGAAACTGGCAAGAAAGGTACAAATTCTGGACAAATTTGCGGATGAGGTTTGTTTAAAAAGCAAGAATTTTCGATTTTGAAAACTGAGTCTTCATCAAGACTCATGTCGTTTTGCGTATTATCGGTCAACTCTAATTTTATGGGGTCACATTCTGGTGACCTCCCTTCATCTCGTGGACTCCCTGTTACTAATTCTTTCTTTGCTGCGACACATGAATCATCCTTGATTTTTCGCAATAATATCACATCTCCCGTACTTGGACATTTTTGCGGCATCACTTGCAACTTGAATGTGTCGTAGGGAAGCTTTTGAGTGATTTCACCCATATCTTGAAAGACTTGTTGCTGAACACGTTTTAATTGCTTCATTATGACACTCAAATATACCGAAGACATATTTCCTAATTTTCCATTCTTCAATCCACTATGAGAAGGAACATCAATGATCATTTTGATTAGATCGTCCAAAAAAAAAAGACTCTGACAGAACAATATGACACAGATGTCTCAAACCTCTTTCGAAATTACATTTACTGAACCGTGGACTATAGTTTCAATAATTGTTCTAAGTCTTTTAATCGTAGTCACGCTTTGGAGATCGTGTTCACAAATCATCGATTGTCGTTACGAATCTTTGTATAATTTGCGCTGAAGATATACTCTGCGTCGTAATCTCAAAACTTTGATGTAAATCTCCACACTCGCAACATCATCTTTATACTTTGCATTTTGAATACTGCAAAAACATTTGTCCAATATATTTGTCAAGCGCTCTGAAAACTCAAAACTGAAAGCTCCATTTTTTAGATCATACGAAATATCATCATTCAGTGTCACGATACCTTTCAATTGTATGCAGGCATGTGTTCTAGACAGTATGCTCAATTGTACATCTTGCTTACCCACAAACGCAATGCGCGTACTTCCGGCGTATGTAGCTCCGATCGGCGGTCGATGCATTTGGAAAGAAAAAACATCTAAAGAAAGTCCAGTCGCCAACAATGGAACAAGGAAGGTCAACATTTTTAATTTTTTTTTCGAAATGGTCATACACCGGCAAGATGTATTGCGTACATATATACAGGAAGTTATGGTTGGTGAGATATTTCCAACCTATATTCCTTATGATATAGACGAGCGTATTGGTAAAATTGTGGGTTGTGTTTATAGATTCACTTGCGGATGGGTTGAAATGCACCGCAATGTTTTGCGTTCAGATCAAATGCAGCGTATAGTAGTTGATTCAGTTGCTAACGGTGATCATGGACTTTATGGGAAAATTAATAATGATGGTAAGGAGGTGCTTTATGTAGACAAGTTTTGTAGTCAGGAGTGGTAGGTTACAACACAGAATATATATTGACTTTGAAGTTGTTTTGTCTCATTTCTGCAGAACAATTCAACAGATCGTACTCACTTTCGAACAATATATAGAGTTTCACTAAATTATTACTCGGTGGTGGAGGAGGACTCTGTTGTCCACAATATGGTATGTCATAGTATAATACATCGGAGTATTCCTGCGCTACATAACGCTCATATGTAGCTGTAGGCACATTTGGAGTTGTGATTTGGACCATATTTGAGGTAGACACTAATGAATTCATTTCCCATGAAAATGTGTACTGTGTCGTATTTAAGTTGAATGTATAAATAGTGCTTACATTCAAGCACACAAGAGGTGGTTCAAAAGCAAATATTTCCGCATACTGTGCTCCTAAATCAAATACATCAAATGTTGAGGATTGGGGAGTAAGTGGAGGTGAAGTCGGAGGACTTGGTGGCGAAGGAGGTGGCGAGGGTGGTAATTTCGGGGGATCTGTTGGGGGAGGAACTGCAGGCGGTGGTGGAGGAGAAGGTGAAGGAGATGTGGGATTCGGAGGTGGTGGAGGAGGTTGTGATGGAACTGGTGGACTTGGAGGTAAAGGTTGTGGAGCCATATTTGGAGGGTAGGGTGGTGGGGAAGGAGGAGAGGGTGGAGGAAGTGTCGGAGGAGGAGATGATGGTGAAGGGAACGAAGGTGGCAAGTTTGGAGGCGGAGGAGAAGGTGGAGGAGATGTGGGACTTGGAGGAGGCGGAGGAGGATGAGATGGAACTGGTGGGCTTGGAGGTAAAGGTTGAGGAGCCATATTTGGTGGGTAGGGTGGAGGTGATGGTTCCGGTGCAAACGGCGACGGTGGTGGTGGTGGAAAAGGCGGAGATGTTGGGATTGGTGATGGTGGTGGTGGCGGTGGTGATATAGGTGGAGGTGGTGAAGGAGATGGTATGTCCGGTGAAGGTGGAGGAGGTGGATTAGGTTCTGGAGACGGCAGTGGAGGAGATATAGGTGGGAAAGGTGGAGGGAATTTTGGCGATGGTGGAGGAGGCGGTGAAGGTTCTGGAGACGGCATCTGTGGCGGTGGTGGTGGTGAGGGTGGGGGTGGTGGTGACAGAGGAGGTAAAAGTGGAGGAGGCAAAGAAGGCGGAGCTGGTGGTGGCATGGACGGAGTTGGAGGTGGTGGTAATGGAACACTTCCCGGTGGAAAAGGAGTTGGTGGCATGGATGGAGGAAATGGACGAGGGGCTCCATTTGGAGGGTAGGGTGGAGGGGAAGGATTCGGAGGAACAGGAGGAGGTGGAGAAGGTTCCGGTGGTTTTGGAAGCGGAGGGGGTGGAGTCAGCACAGGTTCAGACGGCGGTTGAGGTGGATTTACCGGTGGAGGAGGTGGCGGACAAGGCGGCGGAGGCGATGGCGGAGGCGGCGATGGTGACGACGGCGGAGGCAGTGAAGGCGGTGATGGAGGAGACGGTGGTGGCGGCGATGGAGAGGACGGTGGTGGCGGAGATGTTGGAATTGGCGGCGGATATGGAGAAGGCGGTGGAGGTGAAGTAGGCAACGGAGGTGGTGACGGAGACGGTGATGTGGGTGGCGGATACGGAGAAGGTGGTGGAGGTGAAGTAGGCAACGGAGGTGGTGACGGAGACGGTGGCGTTGGCGGTGGATATGGACACGGCGGTGGAGGTGATGAAGGCGATGGCGGAGGCGGTAAGTCTGGAGAGGGCGGTGGAGGTGTTAAAGGTAAGGGCGGTGGAAACGGAGGCGGTGGCATTGGTAGCGGAGATGGACAAGGCGGTGGAGGTGATGAAGGCGGTAACGTTGGTGACGGGGGCGGTAGAGTTGGCGGTGGATTTGGAGAAGGCGGTGGAGGTGACAAAGGCGGTAGTGACGGTGGTGGTACCAACTTTGGAGGAGTCGATGGCGGTGGCGGAGATGATGGCACCGGCGGAGGTGGGAATATAGGTGGTGGAGGCGATAGAGGTGGAATCGATGGCGGTGGAGGTGGCGGTTCAAGAGGAGAAGGTGAAAGAGGCGAAGGAGGTGGAAACGATGGAAGAGGAGGAGGGGACGATGGTGGTGGAGGCGATGGCGGTGGAGGCAACGGTGGTACTGGAGATGGCGGTGGAGGCAACGGTGGTACTGGAGATGGCGGCAATGACGGTGATGGCGGTGATGACGGTGGTGGCGGCGATGGCGGTGACGGTGGTGGTGGAGGTGGTAGTCGTGGTTCTGGAGCAAAAGGAGGAGGAGGGCGTGTTGGCGGTGGTGGGGAAGCAGGGGGTGATGGCGATGGAGGTGGAAACGATGGCGGTGGAAGTGATGGAAGAGGAGGAGGAGGTCTTGGTGGCGGAGGCGATGGGGGTGGAGGTGATGGCGGTGGACATGAGGGAAGAGGAGGAGGTGGTGTCGGTGGCGGAGGCAATGGACTTGGGAGAAGAGGAGGAGGAGATGTTGGTGGAGACGACGGAGATGGCGGAATCGGAGGAGGAAGCGATGGCGGCAAAGACGGTGGAAGCGATGGTGGCGGAGGAGGAAGTAAAGGAGGTGGTAAAAGAGGAGGAGGAGGTGATGGCAGTGGAAATGATGGAGGAGGGGACAATGGTGGTGGAGGTAAAAGAGGAGGAGGAGATGTTGGTGGTGGAGGTAATGGCGGTGGTGGTGACGGAGGAGGGGACGACGGCGGTGGAGATAATGGCGGTGGAGGTGACGGAGGAGGGGACGACGGTGGAGTTAATGGCAGTGGAGGTGACGGAGGAGGGGACGACGGCGGTGGAGGTAATGGCGGTGGAGGTGACGGAGGAGGGGACGATGGTGGAGGTGATGGTGGCGGTGAAAGAGGTGGAGGAGGTGATGGTAAAGGAGGTAACAAAGGAGGAGGAGGTGTTGGTGGTGGAGGTGATGGTGGCGGCGAAAGAGGTGGAGGAGGTGATGGTAATGGCGGTGGAGGTGACGGAGGAGGAGACGATGGTGGAGGTGATGGTGGCGGTGAAAGAGGTGGAGGAGGTGATGGTGAAGGAGGTAACAAAGGAGGAGGAGATGTTGGTGGTGGAGGTAATGGCGGTGGAGGTGATGGAGGAGGCGAAGATGGTGGTGGAGATAATGGCGGTGGAGGTGATGGAGGAGGGGACGACGGTGGAAGTGATGGTGGTGGAGGTGAAAGAGGAGGAGGAGGCGTTGGTGGTGGAGGTGATGGTAATGGAGGTGATGGAGCAGGCGAGGATGGAGGTGGAGGTAATGGCGGTGGAGGTGATGGAGGAGGGGACGATGGTGGAAGTGATGGTGGTGGTAGAAGAGGTGGAGGAGGTGATGGCACAGGAAGTGATGGTGGTGGATGTGATGGAGGAGAAGGTAGAAGAGGAGGAGGAGGCGCTGGCGGAGGAGGTGACGGTGCTGGCGGAGAAGGTGATGGTGATGGCTGCAAAGGAGGAGGCGGCGATGGCGGAGGAGGGAGTGATGGTGGCGAAGATGGTGGCGGTCGCGAGGGAGGAGAAACAACAGGAGATGTTGGTGGTGCCGGTGGTGGGCGTGGAGCGAGGTTTGGCGGAAATGGAGGCGATGGTGGATGCGATGAACATATACATAATCTTCGACGGTCCTGACGGTGATCGTTTGCGTACGCATCACAGTCGAAATGAGTTATGACAGAACTAGGATGTTTGAATTTACAAGATCTTACTCTATTACGATTTCCACTTATTCTGAATTGAGGAGCAGTTCCTGCGGTATCTGGACTACAATCCGCATTCCCTCCATTCGCTTGATTAATCCGGTCAATATTATGATATTCTGCAGGGTCCAGATAATTTGCAATATTGAAAAATATGTCCATGACTTCATCATTAGAGTCTACCAAATGTTTCATGTTATACATTGTGTTTTCATCACATGTTCGCGAGAATCTTAAACAATATTGTGTACAAGTCTCACTGTAATTACCAACAGTCCAAACAAACTCCGGTGATGCTGGAGGAGGGGGTAATGCCGGAGGAGGCAAAGAAGGTGAAAGTGGCAATGAAGGTGGAAGAATATCATATGTTGCGTCATAACATAAAGAAGGTGTGCTTGGTAGAGGACAGTCTGCGAGGGAACCCAAAGAATCGCCTGCCGCAGGGCTGGTACCGAATTCACATCGTGAGTCACCAGTGTCGTACACAGCAGCAGTTGTTATACCTACAAAGCTCGCGAGGAACCAAGAAACACCATCGTTGAATGTTACATGAGTACATTGGGAACAATCAGAAGGTGGTGCAGGCGGTGAGTAACATGGCAGATAATTTATTACGGGACAACTGGTTAGGTCTCCAGAAGCACCCCCCGCAGCGTTGGTACCGAATTCACATCGTGAGTCATCAGTGTCGTACACAGCAGCAGTTTGAAAACCTACAAAGCTCGCGAGGAACCAAGGACCACCAAATGTTACATGAGTGCATAGGGAACAATCAAAGCTCGACACTTGACATGTTCGCGATCCAGTGTCTGTTCCGACGGTACATGTTGCATTTGTACAACTATCACAAGGCGTTGGCAAATACAACATTAATGCTATTGGATTTGTGGCTCCCGGATTATCCGCGCTGGTAGTAGTGCTTTTTCCAGCTAGGGTTGTAATATCGCTACCATCGATCGTATCAAGTTGATGAAAGTTAATTTGATCATTGTAAACACCACTTGAAGTTCCAGCATATATCCAAATTGTTTGAGGATCAATGTACTCATCAAGGCGAGATACAACATAGTTGTACACTATCCACATAGTCGTCTCTATATTATTAGTACCAGTAAGCAATGCCATATTGTTGCATCCTACAACTTCATTTGCATTATTTATACTCAACACAAAATAATTAGCTATATTTGAAGAAGTCATTCCTAATTCTGCAACAACATCTGAAATGTTGATTTTGATAGAATGATAACCCATTGGATTGTAAGCATTCGGTAAAGTCATTCCAGAAGGAATAGTACTTCCTGTTAGATCGGTAGAACAGGAAAACGCTGATGTTCCGACAATAAATGTGTATATAATCCAAAAGATAGTCATTTTCATAAACAAACATTTTTTTTCAGATGGAATATGGTACTACTAAAACATCATCTCTTAAAACATCGATAATCAGATATCCTTCATATGGATTCAATATGTTACCACCTCCTTCGAATCCAATGCCACTAGTTCGACCAAAACAATTTGATTTTCCAAATATACTTATGCCAGATGTGTTTATTCCATTAAATAAAGTATCACATGTTGTTGGCCCCGAAATAGGTATATAAGCCCAATTTACTCCGCTTGCAGCATCAAATGTAACATTGCCGCTACCCGAAGATACAGAAAATGACAACATTATATTATCATCTCTTAAATCATCGATAATCAGATAACCTTCATTTGGATTCAATATGTTACCTCCTCCTTCAAATCCAATGCCACTAGTTCGACCAAAACAATTTGATTTTCCAAATACACTTATGCCAGATGTGTTTATTCCATTAAATAAAGTATCACATGTTGTTGGCCCTGAAATCGGTACATAAGCCCAATTCACACCACTGAGTGCATTGTAAATTTTATTGATAGTTGTCGGCAACGATGGAGGCGGTGACGAAGGTAATAATGGAGGTGAGGGCGAAGGAGGCGGTGAGGGTGGAGGGGGCGAAGGCGGTGGTGAGGGTGGAGGCGGCGAAGGCGGTGGTGACGGCGGAGGCGGCGAAGGTGGTGAGGGTGGAGGCGTATTTGGCGGTGGTGGTGGTGCTTGTGGTTGATCAGATGGTATTCCAGGTGGGAATTGTGGTGGTGGTGGTGAAGGTAACGGCGGAAGCGGTGATGGAGGCAATGAGGGAGGAGGCATACTAGGCGGTGGTGGTGGTGGGAATCGTGGTGGTGGTGGTGGGAATCGTGGTGGTGGTGGTGAAGGTAACGGCGGAAGCGGTGATGGAGGTGGTGAGGGCGGAGGCATACTAGGCGGTGGTGGTGGTGCTTGTGGTTGATCAGATGGGATTCCAGGTGGAAATTGCGGTGGTGGTGGTGAAGGAGGTGGTGAGGGCGGAGGCATACTAGGCGGTGGTGGTGGTGCTTGTGGTTGATTAGATGGGATTCCAGGTGGGAATTGTGGTGGTGGTGGTGAAGGTAACGGAGGCGGTGGTGAGGGCGGAGGCATACTAGGCGGTGGTGGTGATGAAGGAGGTTGTGAGGGCGGAGGCATACTCGGCGGTGGTGGTGGTACTTGTGGTTGATTAGATGGGATTCCAGGTGGGAATTGCGGTGGGGGTGGTGAAGGAGGTGGTGAGGGTGGAGGGATACTAGGCGGTGGTGGTGGTGCTTGTGGTTGATCAGATGGGATTCCGGGTGGAAATTGCGGTGGTGGTGGTGAAGGAGGTGGAGGCATACTAGGCGGTGGTGGTGGTGCTTGTGGTTGATCAGATGGGATTCCAGGTGGAAATTGCGGTGGTGGAGGAGATGGAGGTGGAGGTGAAGGTGCGGGTGGTGACGGCGGAGGCGGCGAGGGAGGCGGTGACGGCGGAGGCGGTGAAGGAGGCGGAGCAGGAGGCGAAGATGGTGGCAGTAGAGGCGAGGGTGGTGGATTGGATGGAGGAGGAGGCGCATAGAATGCAGATATGCCAACATTATCAATGGATGCCCAATTCGAGGTTTGCATTCGTCGGACATGATTACGTATTCCACTATCCACATATGTCTGATTTACCAAATAACTAATGATATCCATTCTACGTTGTGCAACCATTGTCATGTTTTGATCAAGACATAGTTTGAATGCACCTTGTGGTAGTCTCACATACACGCCTAAGTTTGTGTCTAAAGAGCCGTTTGTCAAATAACCCAACGATGGTGCGAAAGGTTCGCATTCACTGGTTGCATTTACCCAACGCACTCCATCATTTGGAAATACAGGATGCGTGCCAATGAGACGAATTTCATAAGTGAATTCGGCCCAGATGGTCAGATTTGACGTGTTTTGTCCGCTCACCACTTCTGATGAATTCAAATAGCTTTCAATTGCAGGATCGGCTACATACAATTCTATATGTGGTGGAGGTGATGGCGGCGGTAGCATGGGCGGTGGATTTGAAGGTGGAAGCGAAGGTGGAGGCGAAGGTGGAGGCGAAGGTGGAGGCGAAGGTGGTAGTGGCAAGGACGGTGGTGGTACGCTTGGCGCTGGTGATGGTGGCGGAGACAGTGGTGGCTGAGACGGTGGCGACATTGATAACACATCTAGAAAGATTGAAGATTGAAATGTATCATTGTTTCCAATAATAATATTACTTAGATTAGTCAAAGAATTCGTAATATATCTCGGTACATTGACATCTAGTTGTACTAAATCTCCTATGTTTCCTCCACAATCAAATACACCTTGCGATGAATAATCACAATTGTGAGCAAGAATAGAATTGCGCATTAACCTGACACTAGTCATGTCAAAATCAAAATATGCTACTTTTGAGACTCTATATAAATCCCTCATTTGTACAGTTATATTGTAAGAATTATCTATACAAGTTTGTGATAAGACTGTACATTGACACATCATACATAAGAATACATTAAACAATCGCATTTCTTCTACACAAAAAAATATTTCTCACAATACTTACAATAATGAAAACATCAATCCACACAAAACAAAGAGTATTTGAAATGGTAAACGAATATAGTTCCATGTCAATACCAACACACGATCAGGAATTTCGGAACGTTTTGGAATTTTGCTTGTAACACAAAACGCGAATAAGAAAGACCATTTTAATTGCAAGTGCTTATCATCATAATGCGAAACCACACAATTACCAAACAATGGTATATATGCATTTAATATTTGTATCATACATCCAGAGTAACCGGAAACGTAGGGGTCAAACACATTTATATGCATCGGTTCTCTACCAAAATATCCTTTGATTATAAGACCATGCTCCGTCCATATAGATACGATTTCACGCTTGGCAATCCAATCCTCAGTATCTACAATCAACGGATCAGGATCGTATTCGATCATATGAACGAGCCGCAAGAAGATTTCACTTGCAATAATATTAAACACCATTCCAGAAAGACGAAAACTTCCTCGAACATAATCGCTGAAATAATCATAATTTTGAACGAATAATAGAGACATCAAGTACAATACATGAAATCCAAATGCAGAAATTGCCATCCAAATTTCTCTATTTTTTCGTTTCGTGCAACCCAGATAGACAAATGCAAGAAAATTCGTTGAATCTAGTGCTATTCCGCTTAACGACGCAATACCAATGGTTGCGCTACATGGTAATGTAAAAACCATTGTCAAAATGATGAAGACAACTAAAAGCGCAGCAGCTGCCAACCCATAAAATCCAAAAGCCATACAAAGCTGTACTAAAAATGTTGCTTCCGTAGCAACATGTAAAGTTTTCGTTAAAACAGCTGCATTCGATCTCCATGTGAAACCAACTAATATATGCGAAACTGCGGTGAATAATACCCATAGTAAAGCAATACCCGTTGGAAAAACAAAAGGATCAATACGTGTATAAAATTTCGGACGATTTTTCGAATGCAAAAATATCAGAATTGCATGGATTGCTTGTTCCATGCTAAAAAACGCTCCCATCCAAGCAATCGTAACAAGAATATTTGGTTGCGCTATATTTGAGATAGATCTTAAACCTCTATCTGGACAGATCGAATTCGGATCGATATACATATCTCCATACAATGTCATATTCCATGAATTGAAATTTGAAAACGGTAATTTCATTTCTCTATACCTATTATTTTTTGTTCCAATCGATCGAAATTATTTGACGGTAAATGAAAAAAAAAATGGCGTACGAACTTTTGAAGTGTGGGTTACCAATCGATGTGGTGCAAATTATCAACAACTTTTTGAAAGGTGATTCCCACTTGGTATGTTCAAAATGTAACAAAACCGTGCTATTGTTACAATCGCAATTACTATTTCCCTTGAATAAACCGACACGATATGAATGCACATACAATACATTGTCGACTGAGCACGGATCTACCACACCTCAACGACAAACCTTCACAAATGTTAAAATATTACCTACTTCTGGTATAACCACCATAACAGATTCAAATACTTTCATATCCATCAACTCAAACATATATTCGGTCTGGAGCCAAAAATATGTAATGGAAGAAGATTATTATATTAAAAATAATCATGTTGTATGTTTTCCGTGCGACATGGTTACCCAAAAGCTAAAACTTCGATGGAATCAGTGGAAAAAAAATTGACATGATGGTGGATTTTTTTTCTTAATACACAACTCCGGGAACACGTGAAAATGTCAAATTTCCACCTAAACTTGTTTTCATTTGATATCCTTTTCCAGGTTCTAAAATTGTCAAAGGACCAACCCATCCAACTTCGTCTCTGTATTCTGCAAACTCGAATTGCGAACGCAAAACGTCACCCGTGGTCGCAGAAAAGTTCATATATGTGATATTAGTGATTTGCTGATACGGACACGGAATCCAATTCCACACATTCGGTGTCAATGAAAGAGTCATCGGTACGAATGTCGGAGGACCCGGTATAGATATACTTCCCTCTGTCTGCAGATGTACGATAAACATCGCATCGTTTGTCAAATATTCCACGGCGTCGGAATTGGTCTGATTCTTCAGGACCGACGGCGATACGGACCCGACCAACGCTGAGACGCTCGCATCGTGCGGCTCCACATTCAAAGAAAGCCACGACCAGCCTTGTGATACGTCGATGGTTTGCACAATAGAGGCAGGCGATGAAGGCGGTGGCGGAGAGGGCGGTGGCGGCAAAGGGGGGGGACTCGCCGGTTTTGGTGGCGAGGGTGGAGGTGGAGAAGGAGGTGGTGACGGCGGCGGAGGTGATGGTGGAGGCGAAGAAGGTGGAGGTGATGGTGGTGGTGGAGTAGGCGGCGGTGATGGTGGTGGAGGCGATGGCGGTGGGGATGGTGGTGGAGGACTCGGAGGTGGTGAAGGCGGTGGAGGCGATGGCGGTGGCGAAGGTGGCGGAGGCGATGGTGGTGGCGAAGGCGGTGGCGGCGAAGGCGGTGGCGACGGCGGCGGAGGCGATGGCGGCGGTGAGGGTGGGGGTGATGGTGGAGGGGATGGTGGTGGAGAAGGTGGTGGTGGCGATGGAGGCGGCGATGGCGGAGGTGGAAATGGAGGAGGGGGTGAAGGTGGTGGAGAAGGTGGAGGTGATGGTGGTGGAGATGGAGGCGGCGATGGAGGAGGTGGCGATGGAGGAGGGGGTGAAGGTGGTGGAGACGGTGGAGGTGATGGTGGTGGCGATGGAGGCGGCGATGGCGGAGGTGGTGATGGAGGAGGGGGTGAGGGTGGTGGAGAAGGTGGAGGTGATGGCGGAGGAGATGGAGGCGGCGATGGCGGAGGTGGTGATGGAGGAGGAGACGGTGGTGGGGAAGGTGGTGGCGGACTTGGCGGTGGCGATGGTGGAGGTGAAGGTGGTGGCGTGGGAGGCGGTGATGGTGGCGGCGACGGTGGCGGAGGAGACGGCGGTGGCGGCGAAGGCGGTGGTGACGGAGGCGGTGGAGACGGGGGTGGCGATGGCGGTGGTGGTGAAGGTGGTGGTGACGGTGGAGGCGGCGATGGCGGTGGTGAAGGCGGCGGAGGTGATGGTGGTGGAGAAGGTGGTGGTGGAGACGGAGGCGGTTCGGGAGGTGGAGGTGATGGCGGAGGCGACGGTGGAGGTGACGGTGGAGGCGAAGGAGGTGGTGGTGATGGTGGTGGAGATGGAGGTGGCGGCGAGGGTGGTGGCGATGGAGGAGGAGGCGAGGGAGGCGGACTGGGCAGAGGTGGCGATGGCGGAGGCGGAGATGGCGATGCCAACCCAGCACGATAATGTACAATGAATCTTGCACTATTGCAATGACCTGGAACTCCACACGCAAAGTAATATGTTCCATCAGTCACGAATTCATATACACACGGTGCAGCTGTGTCAGCAGCACATATCTCAAGACTCGATCCAGGTGTAACAAAATCACATGTATCATAAGCTGTTTGACTAGCCATCAGGAACACGTTATGAGAACCCGCCCACGCAAACTTGACTCGTGTACGTTCACGGTTCTCCGAGTAAATATACAAGTTCTGATGGGTCGCGCCGAAAACGGTGTAAGTATCTAAAGAACCGTCGGGACTTGGAGGAGGTAAAGAGGGCGGTGTGGGCGGTGGCGTAGTAGGCGGCGGCGGCGATAACGGCGGCGGCGGCGAAGACGGTGGCACGTTTGGGGGAGGAGTGAAAGGTGGCAAAGGGGGGGGCGTCACCGGTGGCGGTGACGATGGTGGAGGCGGAGGAAAACTTGGAGGAGGATTCGGCGGTGCACGAAAACATGAATCGAATTGATTGGAATTGTCATAATAATAATCATAAATGATAGCACTGTTTTCAACAAAGCATTTTCTCCATTTATGTAGCGCAGAATTAGGCAAATTATCTTGAAAAATGTAACACTCCGTCGTCGACTGGTTATATTGAGGTTGACCACCAATATGATATGGATCTACACCAGTACCTGGTACACATGAACCAGAGAATTTATTATTTCCAGATATGAGTTCGTATCCCGAAGTGATATGCGATGGATTATTATTTATTAGAGACCAAGTGCAAGTCCCACAAGGATCAAAGATATTCATGAAATCAGTTCCGGCATCGATTATGACGACTTCATTCAGATTTTGATCTATAGTTTCTACAAACGACTCTTCAAAAGTGGTGTTAATTTGACTCATTGAGAATCCAGAATTTAAGGTCATTGTACCTAATTTCACATTTGTAGGAACCACATTTGTACCTCCTATCACTGCATAAGAAATTTTACTTGTTGCAACATTTCCATATCTTGAAACTGTCTCTCCCGACCCCAGGGTGAATCCACTGTTTGAAATATCAACATTCGTAGCATCATCAAATGCAATTTGTAATGTGCTGAAACTGTTATATGCATTCGTATATACATAGACATCTTTTGTTTCGGAACCTCTTAATAAGACTGCTTGATTGCTGAATCTCAGTTCTGGCGAACCATCCGCAAAAGATATGTATGTGTTTGGATGCGATAAATTCAAAGAAACTATAGAAGGGTCATCAAAATACACAGTAGCAACAAGACCATGAGAAAATGAATTCCCTGATGTGTCAACATTACCGAAACCTACATAATCAGTTCCTGCATATACACTCAACCCATGTGCACTCACAGGTGTTGTACTACCAAGATTATGCGAGAACTTAACTGCGAAAGTTTGAAACTCTACATTACTATCTTCATGACGATAAGCCTGAGATGATCCCAACGACATAAAAATTTTTAGACATCCAGTATCTTGAACCGCTGTAAGAATACCAAACTTACTTCGGTCGGAATTGAACTGAGCGCTGACTACATACAGCATATAGAATAATCTCTTCATTTAATACTTTCAATATATAATTTTTCAAGTTGACCACAAGAAACTCGCTTGATGCGCCCAAACTCGAGCAACAAATACAGCATCAGCCAATGTGAAATATCCATTTCCATCGAAATCACCGGCAACTGACATGCACGATGTCAGCGGAACCTGATGAGCCCACATACGAGCAATATATACAGCATCCGCAAGAGTGAAATACCCATTATCATCAAAATCTCCTTGTAACTCATTAGAGGTGCAGCCTGCATATGGACCGGGTGGAGGTGGAGAGTCACCAGCCGGCGACGAAGGAGGGGAGATTGGAGGCGGCGGTACCAAAGGAGGTGGCGATGGAGGCGGTGGCGACGGCGGTGGGGATGGAGGCGGCGGGGATGGCGATGGTGGCGACAATGGAGGCACCGGCGGTGATGCCGGTGGCGACGGTGGTGATGGCGGAATGAGTACCGTCGTTTGGATTTTGCTAAAAAATCCCGTTGTGACATTGTGATCATTTGCCGGCATAGACTCAGCATTCCCGGCGTAAAAATTGGAAATATTTAATGAATACCATGACGCATCCTTGTACGCATAGAGTGCATAATTCTCAGAATATGTCGTCATAGAGCACGGAACAACAAACACGTTGCATGTCGATCCCGAAGACGCGGTGTGTGTAATTTCAGACGCATACGCAAAACTACCAACACGGACTTGTGTAGTCGTGTTGACCGCAAAACACGCTACATTGTCTATATCCGCACAATTTCCACCCGCATTCTCAATCACAAGCGGATACTCCGATCCACGAGCATAAAACGGAGTGTGTGCGTCAGTGAATGGTGCCACTCTATACGAACTCACATACGAATGCACAACAGTAAATATTGCAATTAGTAACATTTATTATTATCGTATGATTTTTTTGCGTCAATGAGATCGCTAAAAATATTATACCTAGATAAATGTTCGATCCGATACCAGTGTGTGAAAATGGACGATGTTGTATTCAATTGAAGGGTACACCAAAAGAGGATTGCTCCATTTGTTTCGAATGCAAAGAAGATAAAAAACTCAAATACCTCTCATGCAAACACAGTTTTCATGTAAAATGCATCAATAAATGGTTGAAAAAAAACGACACATGCCCCCTATGTCGAACTCCCGTGGCGATGACAATAGATGAAATGATTGATAAAATCCTCGCGGAAATGCGAATTCTATCAGATACAAGTCTGGTTTGGCCCGAACTTGTGGAACCATTGTCGCCAATCTTTTCGGAAAACGAGGAACTCCTTAGCCCTATCCGTCAACTGAACAATGCCGAATGGACACAAACACCTACAACACCCGATTTATCTTTTGCAAACTCTCCTACACCAAATGAACGACCATCTTCCGAATGGACACACTCCGAACGCTTGCGTGCATTGGATCTACTGCGATTGTCAGCAGAAGACGAGTTTGATTTCTTTATGGAATCGCTTGATTGAATGCTTGATTGAATAGGATACACATGATAAATAAATTCAGAAAATCATAGGACTGATCAACACTATCATAGAATGTACCGTTTGTGTGCAACACTATACTTGCACAAATACAAAGTATAGAGACAAGATATGATGGAGTAGTTCCTAAGCGTACTGCAGGGGTGTTCAAGTTATTCGTCTTGTCCTCCTCTATATCCTCTATATCAGCCACATTTGACCACGCGGACATTTGAAGCAAAGTCGACATAAATGTCGTTGCATCCAAACTCGCGTCTGGAATGCAGCATACCGCAATACTCCAACATAAAGAAACAAAGAAAGGCTTTACGGATGCAACATAGGGTTTCAGTTCGGCATAGCGTTTGTGCAGAATGAATATCAACGGAATCAATGCTTCTTTGTGCTGTTGCTGAAAAAATAATGATGTTAAAACCATTGCTGAAGAAGTTGTCAAATCATACGCATCACGAATTGTATCGTCTGTCACGCGTTCTTTGACCCTGTCGGCATCATACACTGCATGACTCATCAAAATATTTACCGCCATCGTAGGTAGTATATCGCTTGATGCAATCCAATGCGAAGTATGCAGGTGATGTGCATTTTCTTGAAGAATTAGCAATGGCACAGATACAAATGTTCCTGACAAAAGCATTACATATAACCAACATTTTTTTGGCGCGTGTGACTCTTTTTTGAACGGTGTGTGACCACTACACTTTTTTAGTTTCCACAAGAAAGAAATGAACGAAGAAATTATAAACGAGACGATTGACACTTTGATGACGTGTCCAGTTTGTACTAATGTAATGTCGTCGAAATTCGCAGAGTACTCCTTTCCAATTTCATGTATGCCATGTAATCATCGGTTCTGTGCAAAATGCATATTTCAATGGCTCTCTCAACATCGTACAACGTGTCCTTCGTGTAGAGCCCCGATCAAAACCATCGTGAACGATAATGTTCTGAATGACATTATCACTTCTATATCAAGCCTGAGTTCAAACAGAATGGAATACAGGTTTGAAAAAACAATCGGCACGATTCGTATTCCAAATCCAAATGTTCCAAGTGGGAACAAAACTCTAGGTATGACTTTGGGCGAAATCACAAATCAACCAGGATTACAAGTAAATATTGTGGAAAAGGAGGCACCAGCACAAATTGCCGGAATGAAAGTAGGAGACATCGTCCTCGGAGTGAATTACAAAGCATTCAGCAATCCCACCGAATTCAACAATCTAGTAAAACAATCTCTCAAATTGTACAACATATGTCAGTTTATCATTGTTGAAAGACAAATATATTCCACTCAATCTTTGAACAATTCATTCAAAACGATCCCAACTGGATTCATGTCTACATCTACTGGAGAGATTTTGAAACGAAATGATATTGTTTTGAGCTGTAACCAAAAAGTGAATTCCGAATGCGTAAACGAGCTAATACATTTGGGTGCAACTGTAGATGGAAAACACAAAAACTTTCACATAACTTCAAAACACCTAGTTGAACTTGTCGTCATCAAAGCAATATAAAAAAAAATCTTCAACAAAAATGGCGGAACCAATTCCTGATGAAGACACAGAGGACTCAATCTCGAAGGAGAACCATTGATTCCAGCAGAAATCATGGCGATAATTCTTGGAAATTTAGCCGATTGTCGTCATGTTCGAATGTTCTGCTCGGATCCTCGATACACTGCAATATGTACGCAACATCATGTATACAACAAGTTTGTCACAAATAATGAATGGAGACTCATTCCAAATCAATTTACTGTACAAGACTTCAATCGTGAATGTGCGTATTACAGCAACTTTTTACAACATAGTTCTATAACACCAGAATTGTATGATCGACGAATGAGTTATGTCACTTATCTGGAAAGCTTTGTCACCGCTTGGTATGACCAAACACTGAATCAGACACTGAATCTTGAACTTGAAGAAGACGAAAATATAGTAGGAATGCAACAAGACTTATTTTGTAATGCCATTATCAATCAAATTGACGATGCAATCGCTGAATTCATCGAACCTCCGTATGAACTTCCAGGAGTTCATATTCTTGGCACGCCTCAGGACGATGATTTAGAATATAATACTTATGCAGACGAAACTGGACAAAATTTGGAAGAAGATATGCGAGAAATAAGTGAAGGACATGATATCTACATCATGATAAGTAGTGATAGAGAAGAAGATAATGAAAATAAAAACAATTTCATAGTACACTATATTACGGACGACTCCATTCGTCCCCTATTCACCACAGGTGTGTAGGGGCAAACGCACAAGTTGAAAATCAACACAGAGTAAGAACCGTAAAAAATATGACACTCTATTTGATACATCATATTAGCGTGGGATTGCGTAATTGGCGTGAGTATTTACAGCAAGAAGGTCGTCCATTACCAAATACAGATCCGGTATTATATGAATTCGACGGTCCTTCAATCTAAATCATGTGGGTAGCAGAAAATTCAATTTCTCGCTACACCACGATTGTATTTTCGGGTCTTTGTTATTTTTTTGAAAATCCAACAGTTTGCGCGTGAAAATGTTTCTTACCTTTTCGTTTTCAGGACTCATCAAATACCATCTATTCTCATCTGAGAGTAGAATGTCATAAAAACGCATGGCAATCACTTCTTTCTCAGTATTTTGTGATTCACGATGTTTATGAAGCATCAATTGAATATACCACTCCAGTTGAGCATGAAGGCTTTTGAATTCTGGAGGTCGATCAGACGTTTCGACGCGCAAATTCTGATTTTGATACATGATTTTGAATGTTGACGGATTTGAATGCATAGATACTACATTCCAATTTTCTGGAAGATTCTTCGCCGCCATTTGCAACAACTTTTCATTGTTGCACCCACTTGTTCTAGTAACACCCAGCCATTCTAAAACCTGACAAAAATGCGTAGTATTATACATAGGTGTGTTATTCGTGTCTGTAAATACATGTTCGTTGGCCATATCTACAAACACACTTTTGAATTTTGTTGCTATTTCATATATTTCATCCACTTTTGGTATCTCAGTCGACCAGGACATAAAATCGCCAATATATTCAGATTTATCACTCGTGTTGAAAAACTTCTTGTACAATATTTCGTACAATTCAGGAACAAGATCTTCATCATCCCACTCTTTCATAAATTGTTCTAGCATGGAACTATGAAATTTGATGAATTCCACGACAAAGGGATTTTGATTCACATACCAACATCTGACAGATGCTAAAAGAAGAGTAGTATTCACAACATATGTAAAAGCTTGAAATTTTCTAGGCGCGAATAAGGTAAATTTTGGATCGTAGTCGATTGCTAAAATTCGATCTTCTGCACTTTTTTCAGAACCCATATCCAACAAATTTTGCAATTTTATATCGAATAAGACAAGTCGATTTGCTGCAGTGCGAAGCAGTAATTTTTGCGTGGCTTCCGCTAAAGCAATAGCTTCCTGCGAGGATTGTAAATTCATCATTGTCACGGATAAATCACTCACACCTTTTTCAAGAATCCAAGCAACCGGAGTATCAAAAGAACAACTCATATTTGAATTCACTCCATAAATGCTTGGACCAATTTTTTTACTACATGCAACCGAAGCAATAAAAATTTCCAAATGAATACACGCAGAATTTTTGGAGTCAGATGCGTATCGCAAAGCGTACTCATGAGGGAATTCGATGTCATAATGATTTGATAATTGTTTGAAATAATCGCTAAAGGTTTTCTTAGTCACTGTAGTAACGTGATTTGCGGCTCCGCTGTGTTGAGGAGTAGACTTTGGAAAAAATGTGTAATCCTTGTCAATAAACCCACATTTACAATCATCCGCTGCATAAAAACAAAAAAAGCTACATTTCTCACTCGACAATCGTGATAAATCGCAAATATCACGCGAAAAATTCACCATACTCTGGGTAGAAAACGATTCTAAAACTTGAATAAATTTTTTCAATTTTTTCGTTGTTGAAAAAATTTCATTCAATTCAAAGATTTGTGTCTCGTCATTGTCGGAGTCCATTATAAGTAGAGAAATATTTTGAAAAAAATTATTCCGCATTTCTTCTGAAAGTCAATTGTCGTCCTTGCATCGTTTCTTCGCATTCAATCACTATTAAATCGGCATGAACATCACGATGACATTGTTCACACAATGTCACTAAATTCGACAAATTGTCCTTATTCATTCCGTTCTCGACATTTCCGTTGATATCTGCATGACATTGAAATTGCAAATGATGTGTATGTAGTTGTTTATCAGTATCTTTCATCGGTTTGTACTTACACCATGGAACTTGACATTCAGTCCGAATAGATTTTTTATTGTATTTTGAAACTGATATCAAAGAATCATTTTGGAAATGAAATTTGCTGTGCAAGTATTGTTGAAATTGTCGATCATGAATAAGTAATGACGCAATTTTCAATCCATATTGAGATGTATCTCCACACCCGTCGCTCAAAATTCGCTCAAATATGACAGTATCATGATCAAAACGAACTTTCAAATGTTTTTTTTTCAAATGAGACAACCCTTTGATGAAGCCATTTTCCAATAACTCATGTCGATGTGTCGCACAAGCAAATGTAATACGTCTTTCGGATAGTGTCCTGATAAATGCCGCATTGACTAATAGTTCAGATTGTGGATCTGTAGATGCACACATTTCATCTGTTATAATTAACGATGGCGCACATGCCTGATGTAAAATTGCATTGAGTTCGATACACTCTTTTGTGTACGATGATCTTCCCAAAAAAATATCGTCGTCATTTCCGATACGACACCCAATGAATTTAAAAGGATTGTAAACAAACTCTTTTGCAGCAACAAAAAAACCACATTGTGCCACCACAGTATTCAATACAATCGATTTAAGAAGAGAAGATTTTCCAACACTGTTTGGTCCAAATAACAACCATGAATTGAATGGATCCAGTTGCACATCGTTTGGAATATATAACCTATTGTCCTCAACTACCAATCGCTCAATAATTGGATGACGAATCTGTTTGGCACACACTTGCCCCAAAGTATCAGATATAATAGGTTGAACATACCCATGTTTTCTAGACAACTTTCCCATGGAATGAAAAACATCAACAATTGCAATGTATTGTGAGATTTCTTGAAAAAATACTTCAGTCTTTGCAAAAATGTGCGCCACATTTTCATAAAAATACTTCTTCATCACATGTCTATTCGCTTCGATTAGATTGCCATAATCAACCAGCAATTGATCAAAAAATCCATGTATTCTACATGAATTGCCATTAAATACAACTTTTGCATGTTCCAAATTTGCAAAAGATTCCGAATACGAAAAATCCCAAGAATTCAAGCGTCGTTGTAATGTTTCACCGCGAATTTTAGTAGTCACAAGTGAAAACTCATTCGAACTCGATCGCTCCAATTTTATGACGGGTTCTTTCGTTCCATTCATCAACAGGAAATCATTCATCATTTTGATAACGCCTTCTATCTGCTTCAATATACGAGCTTCTTCTATTAACATTGTCTCAATCTCTTCGAATTTGTCTCTTTGAACGACATATTGGTTCATCTCGCATGCTTTCAAATCAAAAACATCCTCTATGAAACAAATACAATCTTCAACATGCCCTTGAGTCGTTTGTTTGAGATCCAATAACGAACATGTCAAATTAAAATCCTCTATCGTCGACACCAACTGTATAACAGTTTTCAAATTGATGACACATTTGACAATATCTGATGGAATTACTCGTCCTAATGATATTTTTCTCTTTAGACGTTCCATGTCGCTGATCTTCAAGAGCAAATTGCTAATATTATCGCCACAATCGCATGAGTGAAATCTGCTCATACAATCATATCGTTCTTTTAGAAGAGATACATTATATGTTGGCGATCGCAATATATGACGAAGATACCGTTGTCCCATTTTTGTATTTTGTTTGCAAAACATGGAGTATAGTCCTCTATCTGAAAAAACATCCATACGCTCGAGCAATGAGTTAAGACACACTGTGTTCATTGAATGTTGACCATCGTAATAAGCACATGGCAACGGAAGGTCTTTCACCAATTTCTCATCATGAGAAGACACAAATGTCAGCAACAGAATGATGCTAGCAATCTCATAAAGTGTCGCATTTTTTAACTTTAATGATTCAGTGATTGTCACTCCAATATGGTTGTACCGCGAAAATATAGTTTGCAAATACTTTGATTGATAGGCGGTATTAAACACAAATGCTTTTGAATTTTTAGATGATAATTCGTTGAGATTCACAAAATGCTTTGACACTACATTCAGTGTTTCCACAAATTTCAGAAAATCGGTCCATGACATCGATGCAAATTTGACATAAAAAAGCAATTCGTCACATTTACCAACCTCATAAATAAGATCCGTTATAAACTTCATAGCAACTCCAAAATTATTGAATGATACTGCAGCATATTCAACAATCCCAATAGAAACATCCATTCGACTAAAATTTAGAGTTATGAGTCCTTCTGTCTCAATTATCAAAAAATTCATCATCACAGACTGAATTTCGTTCAAAAGATTGCAACCCGGCGACAATACACATTCCACGCGACGACTTTTTGTTGTATCTTTGAAAGATGGTTCCAATATCGTCTCGTCGCTCTGTACAATCTTCACAATCGTGAAATTATGCTCCAATAATCGCTTGGCATACTTGTCGAATTGAGTAACTGGAAATCCAGCCGCCCAAACCTTGGACCCTTTTGATATATGCGACTTCTGAAACTTTGTCAAATCGAGATGTTCTACAAATGCTCGAATTTGTACCGAAGTATCGGCATCCATGTCGTACACCTCAAAATGATTACCATACTGCATCACAACGATAGTCTGCTCCCCATATATTTCTTTCCAACGAGAAGTTAATTCTATATAATCAGTGAAATAAGATGTTGTAAACGACTCTGGCATCCTCACTTTTTAGATGGTATAATTACAATCTGATAACACTCTTGAATCTCAATTTGGAACGTAAAAAATGAAATACTTTTTTCAGATCACAAGTTTGTTCAATCAATAACATATTCGGTATGTTATTCTCCATGTGATACGATATTTGCATCGGATTGAAATCAACTAACATACAACGTTTCGAAACTTTTCTCATATCTTTCACATATATATCATTAAACACATTGCACGACTTTCTCGTATAAATCAATTTTCTTCTTTTGGACACGGAAAGTTTAATATTTGGGAATACATGCTTCAACACCGCTAATGTTAGCTTTCGATTATTATGTGTCCAAATACCTATCCGTATTCCAGAATCACTCAACCATTTTATGAGCTGATCCACACATTGTCTTTTGTATACATAATATGAAACTCCTTTGACATGAACGATTGCATCATATTTATCATCAGGGAATGGCTCTGTTTCTATCGCGACAAACATGAGTATTTCAAACAAAATGCATTCGACATTTGAAACTAAAGTGGTGTTGGAGAAAATGTTCATATTTATAATACACCGGAAATTTATTATTTTTTTCAACACACATTCATAAGAAATGAATTCGACCGTGTTGTATGATAGAAATATCCAATATAAGGATTCAAATAGGGAGTTCCCGATACATTTCGCCACGATGAGTTCCAGTATACAAACATCTGATATTCGAACAAATTGTCGTTTTGAATGATATCACCCTCAAGTGGGTCATAAGGCGAAAATGTCAAAGCATTTAGAGACACTCCGTTCGAAGACCGAATGCCAAAACTTGAAATACCTGCCTCCACTTGGACTATTTGGGCACATTGGACATCCACAGACGCATCACAAGCAGTAGTCATATTCACAGATTCCAATGCAAAAACACGAAATGCATTATTTACATTCACGTCGATGTTGAAGTCGCCACTAAAGAAGCTTGCATTCAATATGTAATCAGAACTACTTTCAAATTGCGCAAATGCCGCACCTGTGAAAGATATCGTATTACCACCTGTATTCGAATATGTAACCTCGTCTCCAACTAGTGCAAAAGAATTCCATCCGTGATAGAATTCATAGTCATTGTTGCAAATGATTGGGACTTCCGGAGCCAATGGTGGCGGTGGACTTGGTGGAGGTGGCGAAGGTGATGGCGGTAGACAATCTTCAGACATTTTACTCACCGTTGCGCATGTTGTTACGCAGATATCTTTTATTGTTTTCGTTGGACGATATATTGGGTGAAAACTATTCTTCCCCAACTCTGGAACATCTGACGCAAAAGAATTAAGCCCATCAATATCATCTATGTTGAGGTCGCACACATGTGATAAATTAACACCACTTAACGAATTTAGACTATTGCATACCGTCGCTGCATTTGTAACGACATCATTATAAGTGAGAGAATTATCCGAATCACATGACAAAGGCGACATACCCGTCATTTCAAATGGTGTCTCAAAAGTTCCAAATCTTTTTCTCGTATTGTCAAGAGTACCATTCATAAACAATGTTTCGATCGTATACAAGTACTCCTCTTGCGAAATATGCGAACTAAACGATTTTGGTCGAATCATTTCCAATGTTCCAGAACTTGAATTTCTAAATAAGAAAATCATAGGCCAATTCATGTTACAATTCACATTTGATGCTTTTAATTGATCAATGTCGTAGTCATAATCGTCAAAGTACAACATAACGACAAAAGCGAGGCCGTCATTTGTGTTTGAAGTGTACGAAGTACTACACTGCTGATTGAAGTTCGACAACGCCTGTGTCGCATATATGTCATCATCAGAAGTAATTCCATCTAGCTGAATAATAAAGGGTTTCATAAAGCGTGAAGTATTACCCCAAAAAGTTTCATCAACCTGAAAGGCAATTACATATTGTACAAATACACTAAACATACAAAACAACTTGTTCATTTCATTGAAGAGAATATTTTTTTCAAAATCAGATTTTGGAAATAATCATAAAAAAAAAACAAATGTCAAGTCCCACCTCTACCGTTGTGACGAGCTGTTTTAAATTACAGCCTTCATCCGCTTTTCTTGATGATGACGACGAAAAGAAATTTTACTGGAATATTCTTCTTGAATATTGGCAACTGCCACCAACATTCAAACATTTTCCGGGCCCAAATCCAATGTCGCTGGAAAAAAAAGACTTTGACCGCATCAAGAATGAGGATTTTCTCGTCGCTCTAAAAACAGACGGTGTGAGATACCTGCTTCTTATGACTACAAAACCTAACTCGACAGAACCGATTAGTATTATGATCGATCGAACATTAAGCATGTACGAAATAGAAATATGGGCGAATGAAGAATTTTTCTACAATGGATGTCTTTTGGATGGCGAACTCGTATGGAACAATGATAAATTACAATTCATTGTGTTCGATGTGATACGCTTAAAAGGAATTGATTGCATCGATAAAAACTACAGAGATCGTCTTCAAATTATTCACAATCACATTTTATGCATAGATCCAACACTTGATGACGAAACCACGGAAACATTGGTGTCGGAAGAAGACAAATTTTGCGCAAGAAACAATGCATTCCAACTTGAAATCACACCAAAAATGTGCGTGTCCAAACAGCAATTACTTGACATTTGGAATGGCAGAAAACATGTATCACATAGAAATGATGGAGTTATACTTACAAAAAATAACATCAACATTCATACGGGAACATCGACTCATATACTCAAATGGAAACCTTTGCAAAGTATAGATATCAAATGCATTTTTAAAGACAATCAGTGGATATTATTCGCAAATGATAATACCTCAGGAGATGAAATAAATATATCCCATAAGATTGGTGATCATGTTGTACAAATGGAATCTTCAAAACTCCTCGAAATGCTTCAAAGGAAGGGCAAATGCGTAGTGGAATGTTTAATTACAATTGACACGGATCGAATCCTACTGATACCAGAAAGAGAACGAACCGACAAAAAAACTGCAAACACCATCAAAACTATGATATCTACCATCGAAAACGCACGCGAACAAATAGAAATCGACGAATTGATTGAGAACATTGTTCATTCTTAAAGCTCAACAGTGTCATATTTTGCAATCTCGTTTTCAAATAATATCGTCTCATCCTTCACACCATCCTCCGCACCATCCTCCGCACCATCCTTCGCACCATCCTTCGCATCTACAGTTTCAAAGTTTAAAGAGTGCGGACGAGTGGCAAAGAGGTCAAGATTACAGTAAATTCGCGTATCAAATGTAATTGTAATTTCATTTACAGAAACATAGTTCATTTTGTACGCTTGTTTTTGCGGTATGAGGGAAAATTTCGTAAAATGGTATGGCCACGAGGGTTTCTCAGGTGAGGCTTTCGGCGAGGATTTCTTAGGTGTCCATTTCGGCTTAGGTGTCCGTTTCGGCGTTCTTGTAAGCGGTTCTTTATTACTTGTTTGAGAATCAATAGGGAATACAACTTTCATTTGCTTTTTAGTAGTAAAGGTAATGTATTTTGAACCGATTTCTGCCGGAGTATTACCATCTAGCATTAATAATTTCGTTTCATTCATTGAATTATAGAACATTTCTTGGCGATCTTTCTGAGAATCCCAAGAAACGCCACAAAACAAACTGTTTCGTGCTCGCCCAACGCATGTGCCCGATTCATCACACTCAATGAACTTAGAGTCATAATGCTGAAAAGTGTGAAACGGTGAGTAAAAGACTGCATTCATACTTGGACTTTCACACAATCTTGTCATCAGGTTGTAAATCTCGCGCTCCACAACCGTATGATGAACCCTACGTTTCGAGAATTGCATCATGTCCTCACAAAACTGTACATTTGCTCGCACAGTTCCATGCATGACTTGATCCACACACTTTGAAAACACCATCTTCCACGCATCGTTCACCGGAACTTGCGTTCTTTGCACATGCCGAATGCTGGCTTTGCTTAATACACTTACGCCTAATAATGTGGTTGGACTGCGCAACTCGAATAGAAAGTTTTGATTCTTCTCTCGCTTTTCTGACTTTTCTGCGAGACTCTTGTCCATATAAAGTCGTATAGCGTCCAAATGACCTGAAATTTCTGCATATTTTTGATATGTTTTTTTAGGAACGATGATGAGATTTTCATCGTCATCGACATCGAGTCGGACAAACTTTTCAGAACGGTTCCCCCATTTCGACAACTGGTCAAACGCATACAATAACACTTCCTTTTTGGTCATAGGTCTGAATATATGATTTACTCCTATTACTTGCAATCTGAATTTAGGATCTAACTTGTCATCATCTTTCAGAAAAGTAGACGATTCATAAATACGCACTTTTCTTTCAAAGTCATCGGAATCAAGTATTGGACATATTGTTGAAGGACATGATGTTATCATGTTCGTAACAGGCTTATCATCTTGCATATACATGATGTAATTATTCACTATGTGAACCTCTTCATTATCTATAGTGGGGTCTTTTTCTATATCCTCTTTAAATACTGTAAAAGTTGCTCCGTCCTCTTTTTTATTTTGGCATTTTTCCTTCAAAAAGTCACCGAATACGAGCAACTCCATATGTTTTTTCACAACTGCCTTCTTCATATCTCCATTCGTGCGTGTACTACTCTCTACCTTCCAGAAGAGTCCTTGACCTTTTTTGTTTAATTCTACTTTCGCGACATTGACATTCAAACACAATTTCATGGTCTCTTCGTATGCATACAAGAATAGCTGAGGCATGGATTGCGACAATAAACTCTCAAACTTATCGAACGATTGCTTGACTTCATCTATGGTATCACTATCATCTACACGCTGAATCGCTTTTTCAAGTACTGAAATGTCATTGTATAAAGGATTACTCAAAAGTTGTTTATCGAAAAACCACTTGCTGTTATAATCGACCAGATCGGATGTCGCAATCTTGTCTTTGAACAGTACGACAAACTTGTCGTCGTACGGCAATACTACATTAGTTTTATTAGAACTCGTGAGAAATGTTTTTGAAGATTTCTCAGCTTCAGCGACTGTAATCGTATACTCTTTTCGCAAATTGAAATAGTAAAATTTGTCGCCGACTTTGTAGCAAAACTTTTTATCAAGTGAAGCTATTTCAAAAACTCTCGACATGTTCTTATCCGTCAAAATATTTAAACTATCTGCACTTTCATTTTCCGTGACAGTGACATCATATATGTCTGCCAACATGTAAATTCCATCACCTGGTTGTTCGGCACCCTCTTTTAACATCTTTTCATCAACAATATCGCCGTAATAATTTCGATTTCGAATAATTAAATTCTCAGCGGATTTGTCAGGTTTGACAGACACTTTGATGAATCCTGGTTTGTCTTCAATATCTTCTATAGACTTGATTTGTGATAATTCTTTTTTTTGTAATCCTGCAGGTATTTCACCTTCGATTTCAAAGAATGTCTCACCGACACTTTCTTGCTCGTCTGATGGTGATTTCTCAAACTTTAATTTGTTACCAAGGATTTTGGCATTATTATCCAAATAATGGTCGAATATATTTTCGCGACTCAAGTATCGAATAGCTACCTTATCACCCATTGGAAACAATGCAAAATGCGTTGGAGGATTCACAAAATGTATGTTTTCATGTTTGTTCGCTGGTCGATGCCATACAAATGATTCTGTGTTCGGTTTAATATCATATGTAATTCTTACCGTTTCATCATTTACTTTATCGATTTGTTTTGGTTCCATTTGATGAATAGGTATGCAGACGTAGTACGATCCAAACAATGCGGGCTTTTGATCACCATAAGTGAATTTATGGGCGTACAACCAGTTTGCATTCAAGTCACCTGTAAATTCTGGATATTTTAAATCATCCTTTCCTGGCAAAGTTTCTGTTTTCATGTATTTACGAATGAAACTTTCTTTGACGCTGATTGCAGGAGTCGATGGAATTTCAGTATCCAAATCCGTTGAATTAATTTTAATTATTTCATTCGAGACACCTACATAAGTATTTGGGGTTGAACGGGGCAAGAACACCTCGTCCACAAGGAGCGTAAGGTCGGTATCCACAATAGAAGTTGAAATGTAAAAACACGGAGGAAATCGACAGATATACTCGTGCTCACGATTAATATCAATAAAATCAGAAGGCATAAGACAAGAATACAAGATATTTTCCATAACTTCATCAGCTGTAACATTCAAGTAATTAGGATCCGGTAATGAACGCGAGACCCCATAAAACGCATCGTATGGATTCGTAATCCACTTCATGTTTTTGGTCTTGAAGCGGCAATCGGCTCCGTTTCGTAAGAAGCACATTTTTCGTCGCAGATCCTTTGCAGTCAACTGAGACATGTCAACACTCGTCCATTTGTACATAAGTTGCTCGGTTTTCGTCGTTTGTTCGCTTTTTTCGCCAAAATATTTCCAATTCAACTTGTTTTCATAATCCTCTTTAGTTAGCGATGTTTTTACACCCAAGTTCTGAAAATGATATATTGTATCCTTATCATCATCTACCTTTATTGCAAACCTGCTTTCAATCGTACATTTTTCAACATTTATATCAGTAAAAGGAGTATCCGTTGCAATAATGTTGTCATATTGAGCCGGTTTTGTTTGATCTCGTCTGACTGTAAACTTAGTATTATTGCCATACATATGTAATAATTCATTGTTTTCGTCAACCTCATACGCCTTCAAATCATAAAACTCAAGTGTATTTTTGAATAACAGTACATTTAATGACGGAAGATAGACTTCTGGGTCTGTTACTGATGATTCTAAAGGTAAAATAAGTAAATCTAGGTTGGCATCTTCATTTGAAGACATAATATAGAATTCAATTTGTGTTGCGTCCGCTCTGGCTGCTGCTGCGTCCGCGTCATCTCTTGTGTCATAAATTACAATCTTGTCCCTTTTAATGTCGCCTTGTCTTGTCGTGTCTATCGTGTATTTCCAATCTGTACCAACGCTAAAATGATCATTCCACCATGTTGCGTTCTCTTTAAACCATGGCGATACAATACGTTCATTTGGATGTTCTTTATCCTCGACATTATCGACATTATTCCAATAAATATTGTGTCCCTCACTATCGAAAACCGGACATATTGCACGATAATTAATTTGGGTGGGTTCTGGTTGTCCACACAACACACTGTCCACACATGCATGATGATCATCTTGTACCTCCATGTTGTAATCTCTAGCGCTTTTTTTAACACCACTTTGAGTGTCTACATATCCGATTGCAGGATATTGATAAGAATGTTGCAGACACTCTATTTGTGTCTTTATCTGTTTCCCAAACGATGGGGATTGGGAATTTGCATCGTTCAGAACGCTACAAATACGATCTACGACTATTTTATCTTGATTTCTAAAAACAGTCCATTGTTGTAATATTTCTAATGAAAATGGTAATATCACAATTTTAGTTTTGTTTTGGTATTTTGGCATTGTTTCAAAATATTGTACGCAAATCATATAAAAATAAGGATTTTTTGCAACGATATCATAAAGTATATAATGATTATTAGTTGCTAACACTTTAAAATGCGCAGGAGGGATCTCGTTTTTTTGTTCCCACAATTTCATCTCCCCATCAGAATTAATAAAAAAGGTTGGAGAAATTGTTGGCTCTGGTGTATCTGGTGGTATAACTGGTGCCAACCGCACACTACTTGAATTTTGAGAAAAGCCTGAATTCAAATGATGAACTTGCCCACAATATACATCATCATCAACCATATTATTATATAAAACACAAAAAAAAAAGCTCGGATGCAACTTGAAAATATTTTGCAGGCAGATAGTATTCCCTTGACATGTTCTATATGTCAACAAACAGGAGAAACGTGTATTGTTCCGTGCAGGTTTCCACTTGAGTTTACTTGTGAACACATGTGTGGATTATGTTTGGAAGCATTCCTCAAAGCTTACCCTCGACTATTTGAACATATCAGAATGCGGGAACTTGGGACAATCAGACGGCGTTAGATTGCATCATCTGCGAAACACGTATTAAATCTTGCAAAACTTTCTTATGAAACTCGATGGCAAGTTTTCGAAACTCCAAATTTTCCTTCCATAGTAGAAAAATTTCCATTCTGAAAAATCCAAGATCATAATGACGATTGTCGACTGCGATGATGTTCAAGTTTGAACATGTATTCTCAGCAACAAATGGATCGCACCGAAACTTGTGAATCGCCATATCGGGCATATTACACATCAATTTTGTAGGAATCTCATCTTTTTCAACTGAAATGTGTTTTTCAATCAAACATGTTATTTTTTGGTTGGTGTTGCATGATTCTTTCAAAAATAATGTCAACTCGTTGCCGAATTGGGATTTTGTTCTCCAATGATCTTCGCCAATAATAACAAACAGTCTCTTTCGATGCTTGAATCCCTGAATAGATATCAAATCTTTCTTTAAAGCAAACTTTTTAATAAACACCGGACACTCTACTAATCGACTTTTTTTCTTGATCAACATCTTTCGTAGTGTTCTTGCATGTGATTCACCACCATAAAATATGCAAATCGAATCAGGTGGACAAGAAAACATGTTTACAAGCGTATATATGTCCATCATCATAACTCGTGTTTTAAACCACATATCATACCGAAGCCACGCTTCATTTTCAATCGCTTTTTCACATATTGCTCGTAAAAGACGAGCTGGAAAAATTGCAGCTCGATTTCCTTGTGAACTTTGAAGAAGTTTGGAACAGATACCAATATCTGAACGACTACTTGCATAATCCAACCCAGCAAGCATTTCAATCAAACTTGTTTTTGAAACCTTGCTTTGACTTTGTAAATTGCAATCTAGAACATGACGGAATAATTGTTTCAATAGAGCATCACAATCTATAGTGCTCAACAAGTTATGGATAACCTGCGAATCGTTTTTATCAATATCATATTGCATAACTTTCTTCAATAATTCTTTACAATTCGGAGTACGACGAACTGTCCATACGAACATTTACTTTGAATTTTGAAAAAAAAAAATGAGTCCAAGAGTAGACCACACTAAACAATGCAATGTGATGGGATGCACCTTACCCTATATGCATTCTGGAATGCATGAAATCACAATATGCAAACGGAAAAGAAATGCTTGTTCTTATGATAAATCATACAACGATGCGCAACATGATGTGCAACATGATGCGCAACATGATGCAAAATCAGCTCGAATATCTGATTCTCCTTCCATCTCTAGAGAGGATCTACTAATTCCGACTCGAGATACTGAATTGGAACTTATCAAAACGCGTCTTCTATTTCTACAAAAAACAATCAATGAGTTGATAAGTACAGTCGCAGCAGAAACGAAATCATAGATTTCTTCGCTGTCGCGTTCGTGGTTTCAAATCTTCCTCTTTCCGCATATCTGCCACAGTTTTTTTGCATTTTGATATATTGATATACACATTTGTCCCAACAGACATGGAAGATGGAATATGAACTAATAATCCGCCACATGATATACATGTTGAATCGTTCGCAGAATGATACACATGGCCATTCATAATGAATGCACATGTATTGACTGGTTTATCTATGCACTTGATACTCAGAGTATCACCTGTCTTGCACGAAAATGACTGCATCGGAATATCAATGATATATTTTTCATCATGTGAAAATACACGATTCACGCAAGAATTCACTTCATCAATTTTGCCAACTAAAAACTGGCTCATTTATATTTCAAATTACGAAATTCAAAACTGACTCAAAAAGTCGACATATCTTAAATTGTATGATAATATCAAATATGAGATATTCGAAAATTAAATCCACAAAAAATAAAAAAAAAAGCGAGGTTCGTCGAACAAAAAGTATAAAAAATAAGACTAAGCCGTCTTTGAAACGACATAAATATTCAACATCTAAAAGACAAACTAAAATATCAGAATTACCAGTATTTAGAAGTTCCAAAATGCCCAAAAAGTCATCTTTCAAAAAACGAGCATCCGCAGGATTAAAAGTAGTATGGTCTCCGAAAGTAAAACACATTGAACGAACACCTAAAAAATCACAACACCGCAAAAATCGTCATAGTCCAAAAAACACACATATTTACATAAAATTCAATGGTAACAAGACAATAAAAAACTCAGGACTTTTGCACGCACAGTACAAGAATAAAACGCAAGTCATTCCAATAGTGATATTCAAACTGCATGATGTCAAAAAAAATGTTATCATTCATCTCACTATTAATATCTTAACCCATTCTGTTCTCAATGTTAAATACATTAATGAAAAAGACAACACAACACAACAACTCAAACAGACAAAGAATGGCGACGAACGAATTCGTATGCTTTTTAAATTCGGAGATATCATTTGGATTCACGGAAAAACAGAAATTTACCGTAAATCCAATACCAAAGGATTTAATGTTAATTGGTTACAAGACTTATATGACTCACAATATTCATATCACTATTAACTCACTTGAGTATGAACTCACTTGAGTATGAACTCACTTGAGTATGAACTCACTTGAGAGGTTCACCATTCAAACCACCATTTTTTTTCACACAATATAGCTTTAGCATCTCAGGAACATAGAATCTCGTGATTTCCCAAGTCGAATTCCAATCCAAATGATACTTGTACTTCAAATGATACGCAATTTCGCGCATCACGTCCTCGATGATTGCACTATAATTAGTATTCTTGAAAATATAATCCACTGCAACAAGTTCCTTTGCAACAGTTTCCGCATCATTCAAATAATCCGGAACATTTCCGAGTGCATAATTGTATGTCAAAATACTATCATTACGAGGAGTCATTCCACGATTTATCTGACATTTGTGAACCTCGTCGATTTTCAATTTCTGATCATCTGTCAAATTTGCAGCATGTTCAGCGATGTTGAATTTCATTTTTTTATTTTCATTCGATAAAAAAACTGATGAAAACAACGGAAACATCTGAAATTTCCGCAACACTCAAAAACGAAGAAAAGCACATGACTTCGGCAATTCACGAAATGTCAGTAGCAGATGTACGAAAAGCCCTGTCTCTCATGAGAAAAGAGTGGCTAAAACATAGTAATGTGAAACCTTTTTTTCCTTCCTATATTATCACCGATGAACTTACTGTATCAGAATTTTCGTTCAAATTTGTATTGGGACATCACGCAAAGCGACATGCAAAAAATGATTGAAAAAAAAAATGAAAATACTGCTTATCGATAACTCAAAAGCAAACCTTTGCGAATTTACAAGACTCCTTGAATCTAAATTAACAAATATGACATCTTCGCTCCTGTGTTGTCAAACGGTAGACGATGTGATTAATTTTACAAATTCTGAAAATTTTGATGCAGTCATATTGTCTGGATCCTCATTAAATCTCTCACAACCACAAAAATTCGACAATATACATAAAAGTGTTTCAGCTCTGCTACGAATGAGCAATATTCCAGTTCTTGGAATTTGCTTCGGAATGCAAATGATATCTACTGCATACGGAGGACAAATAAAGCGTCTATCACATGTATTGAATGAACAAAGAACCATTCATGTTCAAAAAGGAAGTGTACTTTTAAATGGAGAATCTTGCAACATAAATGTTACACTCTCTCATCAAGACTTTGTTGAAAAAATACCCTCGGATTTCAAATCATACTCAAAATTAGGAGACACTCATCAAATAATAGAATCAGTCAAATTTCAAAGATTCGGAGTACAGTTTCATCCAGAACGAAGAGTCATGAACGAACAGATTTGTATTCTTGATAATTTCTTGAAATATGTGTGTGAAAAAAAAAATATTCCGCCTCGATTACAAATCGACGAATTACAGCGCTTACAACTTGTCATGGATTTGAAAAATAACAAGACATCATGGTTTGATTTGGAAGAGAAATACAACATTACACGCGATCATATCATGTACATTTGGAGACATCATATGAACATATGGAATTTGTCCGCAATCATGCTTTAAAGCATCATGGGCGGTAATCCCTCCTCCTCTTCTTCCTCATGCTGTTTTTCTTCATACTGCACATCACTCTGTTTTGACTCTTTTGATGATTTTTCTTCGACTAGTTGATCTGTCAGATTCTTCAGCATACCTTTTGGATCTTTCAAAAGCATCTTTGCATTGTTTAGAATATCAGGATCGTCAACTCCCATGGACATAAGAGCAGTTTGAGGATCTTGTTTTACATTTTTGGCAAAACTCTGTGTGCTATTGGAAGGATTTCTTTTGTCTTTTATTTTCTGTCGTAATTCTTTTCGTAACTCTTCGCGAGATTTACTCATCTTTCAAATAAATATCCTTTTTTTTGAGCGCAAAATATACGCAATCATACAGACATCTTGCATACCGGACATGCCTTTTTACGTCTCAACCATTTATCAATGCATTCCTTGTGAAAACAGTGTCCACAAGCTAAAATCTTTGTGTCCATAGGATTCGAACAGTCATGCAAATCAATATTCGAAACCTTGTTCATTTTCATCAAGCATATTGGACATTCATTCGTCGTAAAACATCTGTCCGGCACATGATTTATTTGATCTCTCATACATCTCTTTAACAGTACAAAAAATCCAGACAAAAATAGAACAATATAAATAACAGCAAGCAATGTTTCATGCATACTTTCATCCATCAGTTTGTCGTCTACTAGTTCTTAGATTTTATTAATTTGTCGAACTTTGACCTCATCTGTAAATTCTATACGCACCCAGTCTCCTCTCACATACTTTAAAGCTTTACGAAACGCATCCTGATCGCGTTTTGCACGACCATTGCTTGTCAAGATACACACATCAATATTATGACGTTTCAATTGAATGAAAAAGTATTTCATAGCTCTCATACGTTCCCAACCGCCGAAATAACATTCTGTCACATATCTTGTTATGATTTCTGCTTTGAAAGAAGAATGCACAGACAATGTCTTGTCCCAATCTATATATAATGTTTGCACTTCGTTCTTGTGCTTAGGTATCAATCTCCCTAATATACGAAACGCTTGATTAGGAATACCAGACCTGACATCGTATGTCAAATTTATATTTTGCTTGTACCATGCTTTTCTAGCAAAATATGATAATTTTGGTATTTCATCTGGTGTCTTTTCAGAAGACGGAACTAATAAACCTAAAACCTTGTGCGAAGCCACGAAATTTCGCAAAGTGTCATCTATAAAAATAGAATACGGTTTTTGTCGGGGTTCAATTGATATACCTAATACTTCTTTCAATGCGTCCCACCACATTCATAACAAAAAGGAAAAAAAAACAGGTTCGGAGAAGAAAAGATTTTACGGATATATAAAAAATATGGAATGGACATACGAAAACATATACATCATCCTCATGAACTTCTTCTTCGGAAGTCTAACATGCGGTATGTTTGTAGCGACAATCTTTCCATATGGATTTATACTTTCTGATGAAGTTGCAATTCAAGTATCACAACCACTACTGCTGAGCACATTGTATCACATCTATAACATGTCTTTAATACATCGCAACAATATTCAAATACTTGCACTACACACAATTATACATTTCTTCTTATCAGCACACTTTGGCTTCATAATCACCCGTTGTATTCTAATAATATGCTGCTTCGTTCTCCTTAGGACAAATTTGCCTTCAGTAATCATTGATTTGATTTGTACATGCATCATTTGTATTCAAAACAGTCTAAATTTTGTGTTTTTCTTCACTTTAACTTCAAAATATCCATAATAGATACAAGATCGATGTCACACGCAAATCCCTTCTCATCGCTACCTAACAAGAGAATGTCTCCTTTTGTGACATCAAAATATTGCGGGTATTTCAATGTAAACACATTCGTTTCGTCATGTTCACGAGGATGCAAACGAGCCACTGCAACCGCATTTTCTAAGGATCCACAAAATTGCAAGGTCTGATTGTCGAATATCACATTTAGGTTCTTATGATCTATCGAAAAAGAACGCGTCTTACCGTCTGGACACAAGCACAAAACTAAATTCATTTACTCTACATTCAATGCTACATAATCTGATGCTCACACGAATCTCCTCCGCTTCAGTGGACGCATATATCCATAAAAATCTCCCGCAACATACGACATAAACTCACTAATCATATCACTATACGGATGACCATACATGTCACTCAGATAGCTAGCAAAATAACATAATTTTCGCATATCGTATGCATTCATATTTGAAAAATACATAATTGTGTCCACATCTTGCATAGCCTTTAGAAATTCAACCATTGCAGTTTGAAGCATCGACTCCGGTGTTGTCACAATCATATACAAACGAAAAAAAAATTATTCCTCAAAAAAAAATGGAAATCGTTGTCGGATTAGACGAAAGCGCTGTCGGAAGCTTGATTGGTAAACTTGTCGCCGGCGCAGTTGTGCTCCCTCAAAATACAGACACTTTAGATGTCTCTCAATTGTGTGATAGTAAAAAAATGACAGAAAAAAACCGTATTAAAATGTACGACCAAATCATACAAACATGCCAATACGGAATTGGAGAAGTAGATAATCAAGAACTTGATACAATCGGTCTCGCAAAAGCTAGACGAATCGTGTTTCATCGAGCACTCGACGATCTGCTCGCAAAAAATCCAAATCTTACAATCGACCGTTGCATTATTGATGGCACTCTGGCTTCAAAATACAAAAACATTCCACACGAATGCATTCCAAAAGCAGATTCTAAATATCCAAATGTTTCAGCAGCCTCTATCATCGCTAAAGTATATCGAGACAATTGGGTATATGATTTGTGCGAAAAAGAACCAGAAATGTCACTTCTATATGGTTGGAAAAATAACAAAGGGTACCCCGCAAAATCTCATCTAGATGCAATCTCAAAAAATGGTGTGACGAAATATCATCGTAAATCATACGGTCCGTGCAAAAATTTGTAAGCCTGCGATAAATATGATACGTTACTTCAAATGAATGTAACAAATGAATATTCACCAAACTTAGCAACACAAACTCTGAAAGAATCACGATTTCATATGTTCATAGTCGCCACAATTGGTATCTGTGTGCTGCTCACAACAATACTTACTCTGATACAATACACGCTACAACCATCTAACCAAGATATTGATACCATACGTCGCAACGTTCGAAATATTCATATTCAAAGTAATATTACATGGATCGTGATATCACTTTGCATCATTGGTTTCGCAGCATACAATATCGCACAGAATCAAGTAAATATTCTATCAATGACAAATGATATCTTACTTCAAGAATTGTCTTCCCAAAAACTCATCTCTCAAGATGCTATGAACAAAATCGCAAAATTACCATTGAAGCACTTTAAAACAATCATCCAAATTTGAGAAATTCATCATCGGAGGAGTCGTTAGGAAATCGAGGTTTATAATCTGAATTACATCTGTATTTATGACCATTCCTCTTCGAACAATAATCACTTTTGGAACATCGTACAAAAGTATTTTGTAATTTTCTTTTTTTTACTCTCCAACCAGAATCTTTTAATGTACTCGAATCTTTTGATGTACTCGAATCTTTTGATGTACTCGGACGAGACACACCCTGCTGGTTACCACCTTGATCATCATCATCATCCTCCTTTACTTGAATCACAGAGACTTTGTAAACAGCATGTGCACGTTGGTTCCCTCCAGCAAATAATAATGTGACTGAATTGTTGACGAATTTATCATAAATAATTTGATGCGACATCGTGTATGTAATAGTTTCCGATCCTTCATAATTGTCATCCGTGGCATTATGTAGCAAATGAACTTCAGCCGAAGGTGTATTCGGTTTCTTACTCTCAAGCACATACATACCATTGCTCTCAAAACCATCTTCGAGTATTACAAATTCATAATCTGCTAAATATGATTGTATCGTATCATCTGAGGTTATATCTGAAGAGCGAAGAAAAACAGAATGCAATTTCGCACGTATCACAAAATATGGGTTCAACTTATCTGAAGCTGTTGACAATTTTGGTAAAAGTTCGAATTTTAATGCCCACGAACCTTCTGGGAATCCTTTAAATCTCAGTTTTTGCAACATCCCAAGACTTTTCCACATTTATTTTCCTGGAAAAAAAATTCATACGATTTAATGATCTCGGCTCCATCTTAATTGGTAGCAATTTTTTTCATTACCTCGTTTTACACAAACATATCCATCTGGACATTGTCTTCCTTCACATCTAATGTTTGGGTCATGCGCACCGTCTATTATTACAAATTTTCGATGATCGCGATTGATAAGTTCTTCGTAATTATCAATATTGTATCGATATTCATTGTGTGTTCTTTTTTCCGTAAGTTTTGAATGAATTGCTTGCGCGCTCATATAGCCAGGTGGACCTTGTTCACCTCGTGGACCTGGTGAACCTTCTGGACCTGGTGGACCTGGTGGACCTGGTGGACCACCTGCTGGACCTTGTCGACCTGTTCGACCTGTTCGACCTGGTTCACCGGGATCACCTTTTGGACCTGGAGGACCTTGTTTACCTTCGATACCTAAAAAATCCCAAAAGCTCATTTTTTTTAGTAGCAATAATATAATTTTCGACATCTCAGCTTTCACTCGGCAACTCTTCAGAACTGCTTGTATCCTTTGAGCTTTCACTCGGCAACTCTTCAGAACTGCTTGTATCCTTTGGTACTTCTTTCAAAGCAGCAAACTCTTCCTTCAATTTTGCAAGTTCTTTGGTTAATTTTGCATTTTCTTCTGTGAGTTTTGCATTTTCTTCTGTTAATTTTTCTTTTTCACCTATCAAATCTCCCGTCACGAGCAAAGCCTTCTCATTTTCATCAAGTAAATCCGCTCTAGTCTTGAAATCCTTGCATGTTCCTTCCTTTTTCGCGTCATACTGTTTTTGTAACTCGTCGAATAATTTTCGTTCTTCTATACTTAAACCCTTGTACAAGTCAGAATATTTCATAAAAGTCGAATATCCGTGTTTTTTCAAAGTCTTACTGCATGATGTCGTAAAATGCGTCGCATTCTTGTTATTAAAATTATCAAAGAATGCATATAATTGTTCAAGTCTATGCGAATTTTTATGTATTGTACTCATTGCAGTTGTCAACTTTTGAAAAGAGTCCAAGAGTTCTGCAGAATTTATTCTAAGACGATCAAGACATAAAATATTGGGTTCATGCTTCAATCGATTCAGAAATCCAGTAAAGTCAATATTGCCTATCTGCATTTTCAAAATACTTCGACATTCATTTACTGTTATAGCAAGTTTCTCATACTCTGCATAAGAACGTGGAAAAATCCACAATTTATGCATACTCATCATAGGAAAACAATGATTTTTGACATCGTACTCAAGCTTGTACTCGGGCACAGTCTTCTCTTTTTCCACAGGTTTTTCCGTATCTAATTCAGGTACTGGTTGCTTTACCTCTTTTACCGGTTCTGTCACTTCTTCATTTGCCGGCTCTGTCACAACTTGTTCATTTACTGGTTCAATTTCTTCGACACCACGATATCCAACCAAAAGTTGTTGCACAAGTAATTGCTTGTCCATTTATATTTCAACACACAAAAATATATTCATGTTATTTTCCCAAAGACTTTTTTTTTCCCAAGAATGAAAAAATGGAATTTGCGTTTGATGAAAAATCTTGTATTTACTGGATTGGATTTCAAAGATGTCCTACAAAAAATGATGTCGACGATATTGTAAATGCAATACTACAAACAGATGGTCCTCTTATCGTACATGCAGAACATACGGAACAAGATATCCTGATGCCATCCATAGATATCATCTTTCACATCTCTCAACATCTGAATAAACATAAGCAAGTAATCTCAGATCGATTGATTGCAACGATAATTCAACCTTACAAACTGGACAATTTTGCAACATCCATCATCAACATAGCATTACAGATCTATAAACCACAAAAACCTTTATGCATCACAGATAATAAGAAAAAAATACAAAAATTCATCAAACAACTTTCTTTTTAGGGACTATTGCTCAAACACGGTAAAAAACCTTGTATATCGCAACATGTACGCAATATTTATCAACTCCAATTTTTACAAGGAAATTGGTTGTGAGAAGTGTGATATGGTTGATAATTATCATACGCCGGATCTGTACATCCATATATAGTGTAGTCATTTCTAGGTGTCACCTGTACATCGGAAATTGTTGGTTGAATTATATTTGTTGGTACATCGAAACCATAAACATGAAGATCTGCGATAGCAATTAAATCACGCCCTGATGAATATTTTTTCACTTTCAAGTACGAACCTGCTCCAACATTTTCACATTGTATATTCACTTCTTTAGGTGCAATATCCACAGTACTATCTCCATTCTGTATTCCGAGCTTACATATTGTGTCATTTGATATGTTATTCGGATCATTATTGTCTGAAATATAAAAATCTAGATTATTACCTCCTGAATGTAATGTAGTATATTTCACATTTGTAATTACTTTCTGATTAGTTTGATTGTAATCGTGTTCGGAATCGGCGAGGCGGAACACCATAAAATGATCTCCTCTTTGGTACTTTGTGCCACCAAAATTACCGAATGGCCATGGTTTATTCGTATTGGTATCTGGTATACATGGAATTTGAGAACCAGTACTCACAACCCGACACGGATTGAAACCTTTAGTCACACCACTTGTATGTAAATTTTGACCAAATGTGCAATGATGTGGATAGTAATCACGTGGATGATGAAGATTTTTTGTACACCAAGTTAGATTTTGTTCTGCATAACAATTATCAGTATTGTCGTATACTTTATCTCCATCATTATAGGCACATGCACTTCCACCATATTGTGGAGGAGTTGTGATTGTAAATGTCTTAGGTTGACTAGCACTACATCCAGACCACGAACCTACACAATCTTGAGGAGGACATAATCTTCTTTGTTGATTATGGTTATATGAACATGCAGATCCTCCATTCTGTGCTTGCTGAGTTATTGTAAACGTTTCCATACCATTTATGTCGCATGTGTTAGACCATGAACCTACACAATCTTGAGAAGGACATAATCTTCTTTGTTGATTATGGTTATATGAACATGCAGATCCTCCATTCTGTGCTTGCTGAGTTATTGTAAACGT